>Ga0272448_1000410_pt1 | contig 66784 bp, 55 predicted proteins | sample YNPCB0191_FD_202220 | JGI IMG/M metagenome (GOLD analysis project Ga0272448, IMG submission 202220) | Hot spring sediment microbial communities from Yellowstone National Park, WY, United States - YNP-CB-019-1 | ecosystem: Environmental > Aquatic > Thermal springs > Hot (42-90C) > Sediment... | reverse complement strand
TCCTCAACGAAAAACGCGCCGGCAAGGTCTGCGCCGAGTTCGCCGACGACAAACGCGCCGCCTGACCGGCGCCCCAAGAAGGACTAACGCCTGTGTCCCTTCGACGAATTTACACACGAAACTTGACACTACCCCACGTGGTTCAGAAGCGGTCCTTGAGGCGGTCAAACTCGTCCAGGAGGGCGCGGAAGTTCTCGTATTTTGTGCCTTTGGCAATGGAATGGCTCGGTCCAAGGATGAAGCCGGTGCGTGCCGGGCCGGCGGAGAACACACGTGCCAGTGTGCGGCGCAGATTGCGGCGCACGTCGGCCGGAGTGCCGAGGATGAGGTCATCCAGGGCAATGCCACCCCAGAAGGAGAGGCGAGCGCCGAAATCCCGTCGGAGGCCGCCAATCTCCATCTCCGGGATGTTCTGGATAGACTGATAGCACTGCACGCCCGCCTCAATGAACATCTCCATAAGCGGCCGGTTGTTGCCGCAGTTGTGCAACAGGACCTGTTGGCCGTGCTCACGGACACGCTGCACGCGCTCGCGCATCGCCGGGAAGCAGAACTCGCGGAACATCGCCGGCGAAAGCAGCGGCCCCTTGCTCGCCGCCATGTCCTGCTCAAACAGGACGCCATCCTGCCCTGGCCGGATGAAATAGCGGTCAAGGAGGTTCTGCCGCCGCACCGAGTGGCGCGTGGCGGCCCGCACCACCTCCGGCTCCAGCGCGTACATTAGCAATCCCTGCTCCATTCCGCCGAGGAGGACCAGCGCGGTCAGGCCACCCGACGTGCCCGCGATGTAGCGGTCCTTGCCCAGGTGTTCAATAATGTAGTCCACCGCCTCAAAGATGCTCGGATCAGGTGGCTCAACCTGTGGCTCCTCCTCAAACATGGTGCGCGTGTAATCCACCTTCCGTGCCACCGGGTCGTGGACACAGGTGATGTCATTGCTCAATTCAGAGATGCGGTAGATGCGGCCACATCTGTCTTCCCACGTGCGATCATCTACACGGCGGGGCGGGTCTTCCGGCTTGTATCCTTTTGGCGGGACAATGGGTGCTTCCTTGAAGCAGACCATATCGCAGAGTTCAATCTTTCGATAGAACTCCACCGTATCCTTCTTGTAACTTTCCACCACCTCGTCGCGGCGCCCCTCCCAGAATGCGATGCGGCTGGCGATCTTGTTGCGCACGTACGTCTTCCGCCCGATAACCCGTTCAATGGTGTCGTAATCAACTACATAGAAACCAAGTGGCAGTCGGTCAACCGGCCGGCGCTCGATCGCTGCCCGCACGCGTTCCTTGCCTGTCACCTTTCGTCCTCGTGTCGTCCCAATGCTGGGTGTCGCCTCAAATAATAGCAAGTTAGCACAAGGCTGGAGGAGTCGCAATCGCCAGCCCCACAGGCCCCAAGTGACGCAGTTACGGGGCGAGGACCGGTGGGGTGTCTTGACCTGGGGGCGGTGCTCGCGTAGTATGTGTGCAGGGAGTCTGGTGGCAGGCAAGGTCGGCGCAGGGAAAATCTTCGTGGGAGGCCATATCGTAAGGAGATAGAAGCCAATGCGCATCTACGTGGGCAACGTATCCTACAACACGACCAAAGAGGCGCTGACACAGGCCTTTGCGGCCTTTGGTGAGGTAACCAATGTGCACCTGCCGCTGGACCGTGAGACCGGGCGGCCGCGTGGTTTTGCCTTTGTGGAAATGCCCGACGACGAAAAGGCCAGGGCGGCCATCCAGGGCCTGAGCGGGACCGAGTTGGACGGGCGCAAGATTACAGTGAACGAGGCCAAGCCGCGGCCCGAAAGCAACGCGCCACCGTGGGCGGAAACTACCGGCCGCTTTACGTTGGAGAGCGGCGGCGGACGTGGAGGGCGTGGTAAGCGCGGCGGCCAGCGGCGCGAGCAGCCGCGCGGCGATAATCGCAGCCGGCGCCCGCTTCGGTAGGCGCGGCGCAAATGGGGAACGGCAGCACCGACCGTCGTGTTGCCGTGCCCGTTGGCTTGAGAGACAGTCATGGCCACAAATGACCGGCACGACTTGGCGGTTTTCATAGACTTTGAGAACATCGCCCTTGGCCTGCGCGGCCGTCCCGACCAGACTTTTGACGTCAAGAAAGTCCTGGAACGCCTCCTGGAAAAGGGCAAGATTATCGTCAAGCGCGCCTACGCTGACTGGTCGCGCTTCTCCGCCTATACCCGCGTCTTCCACGAGAATGCCATTGAACTCATTGAAATCCCCAGGAGTGGCGTCGTCGGCAAGAACAGCGCCGATATCCGCATGTGTGTGGACGCTATGGACTTGTGCTACGCCAAGTCGCATATTGACACCTTTGTCATCGTGTCTGGCGACAGCGATTTCTCGCCCTTGGTGTCCAAGTTGAAGGAGAACGGCAAGCGCGTCATCGGTCTCGGCCTGCGCGGCTCCACCAGCAACCTTCTGGTCTCCAACTGCGACGAGTTCATCTTCTACGAGTCCCTGGAACCGCAGCAGGAACTGGCGCCGGTTTCCACACAGAGCCTGCCGGAGAAGAAGGCTGCAGTTCTGACCCTGGTGGCCAACACCGTGGCTGCGCTCATCCGCGACGGCCGCGACACAATTCAGGCCTCCCTCGTCAAGGACACCATCCGCCGCAAGCAACCTTCATTCACTGAAAGCGACTACGGTTACAAGTCGTTCACTCAGTTGCTGGAGGATGCCCAAGCCCATGGCCTTGTCGTCTTGCGGGAGGACCCGCGCAGCGGCACTTTCTTCGTCAATCTCGGCAAGCGTGCGCCGGAGGTGGAGCGGCCCGTGACGCCGCCCCAGGCGCCAGCGGCCGTCGCGCCCGCGCCTGTCCCCGAGAGCGCGCTGGCGGCTGCCCCCGCCTCCGCAGCCGATGCAGCGCCGGCCCCTGCTGCGGCACCCGTAGTCAAGCGCCGCACCACGCGCCGTCGGCGGAGCGCCTCCACCCGCGAAGGCCAACGGGCCGACTCAAGAAAGTCCACCACCGGCACCTGATGGTCTCGCGGTCGCCAGTCGCCCGGAGTATAGACCTTGTCCCTGTCGCCATATGCCACAAGCCGGGACGATGCTGGTGTATCCCGGGGCGCTCCTGCATCGCCGCAATGCAGCAAGTGGTGTTTCCTCCTAGCGCTGGCAGTTTGCCTGCTGGCTGCGGGTCTCCTCCGCTGGCGGGCGCTGCGCGATGACTTCACGCTGGACGAAATCTGGTCGCTATTCATTGTGGAGGGGGTCGACGCGCCCCACCAACTTCTCACGCGTGTCCGCCACGAGAACAATCACCTGCTGAACAGCCTCTTTATCTACGCCCTCGGCGCGCGTGAGGATTGGTCGGCCTACCGTCTGCTCTCCTTCGCGGTGGGCACGGGCACAGTGGCGCTTATCGCCGCGGCGGCAAGGCGTTGGGACCGAAGCGCGGCGCTCACTGCCGCCGCGCTGGCGACGGTCTCGTACCCGCTGGTCCATTACTCCGCTGAGGCGCGCGGGTATGCGCTGGTCGTCTTCTTTTCGCTCCTGGCCTTTCTGGCCCTGCGGCGATATCTTGATAACCGCGGGATGGGGACCGCGGCTACATTCGCAGCAAGTGTCGCCCTCGGCATGCTTTCGCATCCTACTTTCCTCTATGCCTACCTCGGCGCAGCGGTGTGGAGCATCTTTCGGCTGTATCGCACGGTCGGTCAACGTGTTGCTGTCGGAACACTGCTCCGCCTCCACGCTGCGCCCGTTGCCTTTCTTTTCCTTTTCTATCTCTTCCAGGTGCGCGGCATGGTTGTCGGCGGCGGGCCGGAGTATCCGCTCGGTGCCGTGCTCGCCCAGGCCCTGAGCCTGACCGTTGGCGGGCCGGCGGGCGGTGTTGTGGCGGTGTTGGTGGCGTTCTGCCTCGTCGGTTTGGTCGCCGCCGAACTCTGGACCCTGCGCCGTGAAGGGCGGGACGAGTGGGTTTTTTTCACAGTCGCCATCTTTCTGGCCCCCGCGGCCATTCTCCTCCTGACGCGTCGCTCCCTCGTTTATCCGAGGCACCTCCTAGTTGCGACTACTTTTCTGCTGCTCATCATTGGCAGTACTTGGGCGCGGTGCTGGCAGCGCTGGTGGTTCAGCAAGGCAGCAGCCGTCCTGCTACTCGTGCTGGCGCTCTGCGGTCACGCGGCGCATTTGATGCGTCTCTACGCCAGCGGGCGTGGGCAGTATCTTGAGGCCGTGAAGTATATGGCGAAACACACGCGCGATGCGCAGATCACCGTCGGCAGCGATTTTGATTTCCGCAACTACATGGTTCTGCGCTTCTACGCCCGTTACCTTCCCGCGGGCAGGAGCATTCGCTACTACCCAGAGGGCACTTGGCATGACGGTGCACCGGAGTGGTTTCTGGCACACGCGCTTGACGTTGGCGTGGCGCCGCCGCACAGGTTGGTTGGCCTCAATGGCGGCTCCTACGTCCTGGCGCGCGCCTTTCCGCATTATGGTCTCTCAGGCTGGGACTGGTTTGTCTATCGCCGCACCACACCTGTTCCTCCAGAGCGTTATCACCGAGGAGAGTGAACGATGAAAGTCCTCCTGGATACAGACATCGGGTCGGACATTGACGATGCGGTAGCGCTGGCCTATCTATTGGCGCGGCCGGACTGCGAACTCCTGGGAGTTACGACGGTGACGGGGGCCGCAGTGGCGCGGGCGAAACTGGCAAGTGCCCTCTGTCGCGCAGCAGGCCGCAACGTGCCCGTCTTTCCCGGCGCGGAGCGCCCGCTCCTCATTGAGCAGCGGCAGAAAGACTGCCCGCAGGCGGCGGCATTGCCGCGCTGGTCGCATCAGGAGAGTTTCCCGGAGAACCTCGCTGTGGACTTCCTGCGCGATACCATCCACGCGCATCCGGGCGAGGTGACACTACTGACCATCGGGCCGTTGACGAACGCCGCGCTGCTCTACGCGCTGGACCCGGAAATTCCTTCCCTCGTCCGGGAACACGTGGCCATGGTCGGCTCGTTCGGCGTCGGCCAACTGGCGGCGGAGCGGCGGGGCAAGGGGGAATGGAACGCTGTGGGCGACCCGCATGCAACGGCCATCTGTTTTCGCGACGGCTTGCGCCGCGCCGTCGGCCTGGACGTGACTTTGCAGGTGCGTCTGGCCGCCGCCGAGGTACGCCGCCGATTCACGCATCCGCTCCTGCGGCCAGTACTTGACTTCGCCGAAGTGTGGTTTCAGCGGCGCGACGTGATTACTTTCCACGACCCCTTGGCGGCGGCGGTGGTCTTTGAGCCGTCGCTGTGCACCTGGCAACGCGGGCGCGTGCAGATCCTTCTTGGGGCTGAGGGGCGGGAAGGAATCACGGAGTTCACGCCCGACCCCGCCGGCCCGCATGTGGTGGCAGATGCAGTGGAGCCGGAGCGGTTCTTTGAGCACTACTTTGCGACATTCGCATAGCCGCGCCTGAAGGTGCCGCTACGGCAGGCGCACATCCTTGAACGCGAAGGGGATTCGAATGGCGGCCACCTTGACCGGATAGGTGACCACGGCATAGCCATCGGCGGGGAAGGGCTGGCCAAAGTTGACCTCGCAGATGTGGGTGCGGCCCTGTCCGCGGCTTTCTCTGCCCGGAGCCTGAAGTTCCTGGCCGTCCGGGCCGTGCCATCTGATTTCCAGTGCGTTCCAGAGGTCGTGTTCGCCCTCGGCGAGAATGACCTCGTACTTGACCCGCTTGCCCTCCACGCCGACGACCTTCAGCGTGTTCTCCCCCAGGTGATGCTCCCTGCCGATAGTGTTCTTCAGCGGCCTCAGTTCCAGCGTGGCCTTCTCCTCCACGTGCCTTACGGTGACAAAGCCTTCCAGCGCGGCGAGGATCCTTGCACCGCCCGGCGGGGCCTTCAGAGGTACGCTGACCCGGCCGAGCCGCCGCCAGCCTTCCCCCGCCGCTTCCCGTTCGCCGCGCGGGAACGGGCTAAAGTGGAGGCCCGCGCCTTCCCGCCGCAGGTCGTTGCCTTCCGCGTCGCGAGCGATGGTCACCTGGCTGTTGTCGGGACCTTGGAGAATGAGAGGCCGGACCTCCGCGATTTCCGGACCGAAGAGGCCAATGGTGATCATGAAGGTCTCCTGGCCGCCGGCGGGTTCGGCCTCCGGCCTTGTGTAGTCAATTGTGCTGTGGCGGCTGCGGTGGGCGTTCTCCAGCCGCCATTCAAAGCCGGCGCGCGCGCCCACGGTTGTTGGCTTCAACGCTGCAGTGGCGGAGATAGTCACCGGGACGGCAAAAGATTTCGCCGTGATCGCGTCGGCGGCCAGTACCACCTTCGCAGGCGGGGCGTGCAGCCAGTTGAGCATATCGCCGTCCTGAGCTGCCGCCGTCTCCAGGATGACGCGCCGCCGGTCTCCGCTCAGCGCCGCACCCTCGGCGGCGACGGCCGCAGCAGGAAGGTGTACGACGGTGCGGACGCGTAGCCCCTGGCTGATTCTGCGTGCCATCTCGCGCATGGCGAAGTACTCGGCGCGGCGACGCTCATCTTCTAGCACAGGATCCGGACGCGAGAGCAGGCGCGTCTCTCCCCCAATCGTGCCCATCACGGCCCGCGCCGGGTCGCTGAACTGCAACTGCATCCCCGCCGGCGTGCGCGCCAGGCCGAGCCGCAACGGCCAACCCCACACCGACCCGGCGAACCGTTCCAGGTCGGCAAAGGCAATTTCGCAGGCAACCTTCGCGGAATTGTCCTCGCCCACCTTGATTGAGAATGACCGGACCTGCACGCCCGTGTCAGCGTTCGCCTCGGCCCACCTCTTGGCCGCTCCCTCGGTAAGGACCGGCGTAAAGGCGGCGGGCTGGGGAGGCCGACGCTCCTTCAGTTGGAGCAGAATGGCGTAGGCCACGGGCGAGAGGTCGGCCTTCTGCATCATCACGCCGGAGCCGTCGGCGTTGATGACCAGTTCGGTCTCCAGCGTGGCGCAGCTGGTGAGCAGGCAGAGGGCGAGTGCGGGTGCAAGGAGGCGCACGAAACTTTCCATGGCGAGAGCCTTTCTTGGCAGAAACTCCAAGTATGCTGTCTCCCGACGGCAAAAGGGGCAGAAGCACGCAGCACCTTGCCACTCAATGGCGCCGTCGCTGGCGGGAGGAGGGAATGCCGAGTTCCTTGCGGTATTTGGTGACAGTGCGACGGGCGATCTGAAGGTGGCCCTCTTCCTTGAGCCGGGCGGCGATCTCGTCGTCACTCAAGGGCTTGGTCTTATCTTCGCTGTCAATGATTTCCTTGATGCGTTGCTTGACGGCGTCCCAAGTGGGTATGCTACTATCAGCGTTGGTGCCGCCGGTGAAGAAGAACTTCATTGGGAAGATGCCGCGCGGCGTCTGCATATATTTGTGGCGCACAGCGCGGCTGACGGTGGCGACGTGCACGCCGGTGGCATCAGCGATGTCCTGCATCCGGAGGGGGCGCAGGGCGGAGATGCCCTCGTCAAAGAAGGCACGCTGCGCCTGGACAATGGCGCGCGCCACCTTGAGCAGCGTGTTGCGCCGCTGTTCAATGCTCTCGATGAGCCAGCGTGCCGACTCCAGTTTCTTGCGCAGGAATTCGCGCGCTTGGGAGTCATTGCCCGCCTCGTTGAGCATGTCGCGGTACACCTGGCTGATGCGCAGGCGCGGGATGTTGGATTCGTCAAGCGTAACTACGTACGCTCCATCCACGAGGTTGACGATGACCTCGGGAGTAACGTAGGGGACAACCTCATTATCGTACATTCGTCCAGGAGCGGGGTTAAGGCTGCAGATATAGGCGATGGCACGGCGGAGGGCGTCCAGATCCGCGCCGGTCTCCTTCTGAATCTTGGCCAGGCGGTTGCACTCAATATCATGGAGGTGGTGTTCAATGAGTTGTTTCTGCAGCGCATAGTCGGGATCACGCGGGCCCAGTTGCAGCAGGAGGCACTCCTGCAGGTTGCGGGCGCCGACTCCCTTGGGGTCTAGCGATTGCACGATGCGGAGCGCCGCCTCTGCCTCTTCGGGGGTCGCCGGCGGCTCCACGCTCGCAGCGACCTCCTCCAGCGTGTACGGCAGGCGGCCGTCGCGGTCCAGGTTGTGGATGATGTTCTCCGCGACCTCGCGCAGGCGCGGCGGGTGCTCCAGCAGGTGCAGTTGTTCTAGGAGAAAGTCCTGCAGTTTGCCGGGTGGGGAGGGCGCATTCTGGAGGGCCTCCATCTTGTCCTCGCCCTCCTCGTCGCGGTCGGCTCGCGGGGCTCCCGTGGTGAAGTATTCGTGGTAGTCCTCGGTGATGTTGTCCAGTTTGGCGAAGTCTTCCGGGTCCGGGCTCTTGACCTCGTGCTCCGCGCGCGCTTGCTCCAAGCGTTCGTGCCCACTGTCTAGGCGTTCGTCATCCACGATCTCCAGGAGCGGGTTCTCCAGTTGTTCCTGCTCAATGCGCTCACGCAGCGCCAGGAGAGGCAGTTGCAGGATTTCAATGGACTGAATGATCTGCGGTGCCAGGACGAGGCGTTGTTCCAGTCGCGGTCGCAGGTTGATTTCCATCTTCATGGCGTCGTCTCCGCGTCAATTTCACGCCGTCCGCTGAGAGCGTCGGCCAGGATGTTCGGACTGGCATATTCCAGGCTGCTCCCAGTGGGCAGGCCCCTGGCCAGGCGCGTCAGGCGCACGCCCAGGGGACGCAGTTCGCGCGTCAGAAATAGTGCCGTGGCGTCGCCCTCCAGGTTCGGATTAGTGGCGAGGATGACCTCGCGCACTCCGCCGCGGCGCACGCGCTCCACCAGAGCGGCGATGGTCAGGTGTTCCGGCTCAACGCCCTCCAGCGGATTGAGATGCCCCATGAGGACGTGGTAGAGGCCACGGTAACTGCCACTGGCCTCCAGCGCAAGCACGTCGCGGGGCTGCTCAACCACGCACAACTGGCTGCGGTCACGGCGCGGGTCGGCGCAGATGGCGCAAAGGTCCTCCTCGGCGATGTTGCAGCATTCGCGGCAGGCGCGCACCTTCTCCTTGACCTCGCGGATGGCCGTCGCCAGGCGCAGGGCGTCCTCGCGGCTGGACTTGAGGATGTGGTAGGTCAGACGCTCGGCGGTCTTGCGCCCAATTCCGGGCAGTCGGCCGAATTCTTCGGCCAGGCGTATCATCGCTGGAGTATAGCCGCGCCATTCATCCATTGCCCTGGTCCGTTCGTTTCCTTGCCGCGCCCCTGTGTTGTCACAGCAGTCCCGGCACGCGCAGGCCACCGGTGAGTTTGGCGATCTCCTCCTCGTACATCTCCTGCGCCTTCTTTGTGCCCGCCGTCACCGCCGCCGTCACCAGGTCTTCCAGCATCTCCACGTCGTCGGGGTTCACCACCTCTTTGGCGATCTTGATTTTCACCAGTTCACGCTTGCCGTTGACATAGGCGGTTACCATGCCGCCGCCGGCGGTGCCCTCCACGACGCGCTGGGCCAGGTCCTCCTGCAGGCGTGCCATCTTTCGCTGCATCTCCTGATACTGCTTCTGCGCGTCCCGCAGAAAATGTCCCAGGTTGCCCAGGTTCTTGCCCATAGGGCTATTCTCCTATGACGCGACCCCCGAAGACATCCAGCGCCTTGCGCACCAGCGGATGGTCGGCCGCAGTGGTAGCTGAACCTCCCGCCTCAATGGGCGCCAAGGTCTCCAGGACGACCTCTACTTCCTCTCCCAGAACCGCTGCGAAGCATTCGCGGAGGAAACGGCGTGTCTGCGGCTTGGCCAGCACCTCGGCGACCATGCCCGCTTTGGCCGGCGTGGCCACATGCACAGTCTTGCCGCGCCGGCCCAAGTAGGTGCACTGGCCCAGCGCGACGCTGATGCTGAACGCGCCTGGGCGCTGCTGCACCTGCTGCAGCACGGCGTGCCAGGTGTCCTGCTCATCGTGAGCGGCGGCCGTGCCCAGGGCCGTTGACTCTTCGGCCACCCCTGCCGGCGGGTCAGCTTCCGCTGCCGGCAGAGGCGCAGGCTGGCTCCTGCTCCCGCGCCGCCGGGACACTTCTACATCCTCCTGAGGCTGCGGGGCTGCCGGATCAGCGGGGGTGCGTATGGCAGGGGTGGCGCGCGGCGGCACAGCGCCAGACTCGGTCCGCGTACGACTGGGGGAGTGGCCGGCTCCCGCCAGGCGCTGTTCCAGCGCTTCCAATGCTGCTGCTAGTTCGTCAAGAGAGCGCAAATCTTGCAGGCGAGCGAGTTTGACCAGAGTCATCTCCAGGACGATGCGCGGGTCCAGCTCGCCCCGTGCCCGCCGGCGCGCCTCGGTGACCACCTGGATCATGTACATCAGCACCTCCGGCGGGAGGCCGGCGCTTCGTTCTACCAGTCGTTGCGCGGCGTCCGCTGGACGCTCCAGGAGGCTGCTGTCGGCCCCGCAATGACTGGCGACGAGGAGGTCGCGCAGGTAGCCGGCGAGTTGGTCAAAGAGGTCAACTACCTCCTTGCCGGCGTCCAGCATCTGCCCACTCAAACGTAGTGCTTCGGCGGCATCATGGCGGCGCAGGGCGTCCAGCAGAGCCTCAAGCTCCTCTTCGCTGGCTGCGCCGAATACCTCGTGGACTTGCGCCAGCGTAATGCGTGTGCCGCAGAAGGCCACTAACTGGTCCAGAAACGAGAGGGCATCACGCATGCTGCCACGGGCGCTGCGTCCGATGTGCAGGAGGACGTCGTCGCCGGCATCAATCTGTTCCTGGCGGCAGATTTGCGCCAAGCGTCCGGCGATGTCTACAGCGGAGATGCGGCGGAAGTCAAACCGCTGACAGCGCGAGTGGATGGTCTCTGGAATCCGGTTGGGGTCGGTGGTGGAGAGGATGAACTTGACGTGGGGAGGTGGCTCCTCCAGCGTTTTCAGCAGGGCGTTGCACGCCTCCGTTGTCAGCATGTGCGCCTCGTCCAGGTAATAAATCTTGTAACGGGCGCGCGCCGCGGCGTAGGGCACGTTGGCGCGAATGTCGCGGATCTCGTCAATGCCCCGGTTGGAGGCAGCGTCAAGTTCCAGAACGTCTATGTCCTCACCAGCCTGAATGGCGCGGCAGGCGGAACATTGTCCGCAGGGCTCGGTAGAGGTGCCCTTGGTGCAATTGAGTGCCATGGCGAAGACGCGCGCCATGGAGGTCTTACCGACGCCGCGGGGGCCGCAGAAAAGGTAGGCATGGTGCAGCCGCCCGGCGGCAATTGCATTACGCAGAGTAACGGCAATCGCCTGCTGGCCGACGAAATCATCAAAGCGGACCGGGCGATATTTGCGCGCCAGGACGACGTAGGCCATGTGCTTCCCCGCATGGCGGTTCGGTCAAGAGCAGAAGCGGGGAGAACTTATGGCGCGCAGCTTCCCTCGATTTTCCCTCTGCTGGACTTGCGGGCTAGTTGACTCGGGCCAGGCACCCCCACGGCACATAGGGACTCTTACTTATGGCTGCTTCCTTCCGGACCTGACCAGGTTCGCAAGGCCCTATTGCATGGGACCCAGCCTTCAACGCCACTTGACCGCGCGCCTCCAGCGGAAGGAGAAACCTCTGGAACGCGTTCGACCCTGCTAAGGCGGGTTGCAGGTCAATAGGGCACCGCCAGCGCCCCGTCCAGCGCGACCCGCTCTCCCCGCTTCAACTCATCGCTTGTCATTTCCTGCCAGGTTCGCGCCGCGCTGCGGCCGCGGGCACGCCCGATATCGGGCGCCACCAAATTGATTCTACCACATGCCCACGCCTTGTCAAAACAAATCCGCCGAGCGCCCACGTGATCCTCGGCGGAATCCTGCGCCGCGCCTGCGCCGCGGCGCACGCCTCACGATGGCACCGTAATCTCGGCAATGCGTACGGCGGTGTACTTCTGACGGTGGCCCACGCGGCGGCGGGAATCCTTCCTCCGCCGGAAGTTCATGGTTATCACCTTCGGCCCCTTCACCTCGCCTTCAACGATGCCTACCACGCGGGCGTTGGGAACCGTCGGCGTGCCCACCTGCACGGCGCCCTCGCGCGAAACAAGCAGAACCCGGTCAAACTCTATCCTGTCGCCCGCTTGTGCTTCACGGCGCTCAATGCAGATACGGTCGCCCTCGCACACCTTATACTGCTTACCACCATCGGCGATCACGGCATACATGAACAACCAGTCTCCTTATTGTCTTCGCCCAACATGTGGGTATTATATGAACTCTGGCCGCCGGAAGCAAGATGCGTGGAGCAGGTCGCCCAGCTGGCCAGCACTTGTCCCCCCTCGCCGCGCGTTGACACTTTGCGCAAGGCGCTGGTAGCATCGTAACTGGGTGGGCGCGCCCGGGAGAAGACGACGGTGGAGCCGGCTCCTCATGATGCGCGACCGACGTGCGCCATTGCCACGCTCGGCTGCAAGGTCAACCAGTATGAAAGTCAGGCCATCCGCGAGCTGATGGCAGCGGCGGGCTACCGTATGGTACCTGTCGGCCAGCGCGCCGACGTGACCATTGTCAACACCTGCGCGGTCACGCAGGTGGCAGCACGCAAATCGCGCCAGCGGCTCTATGAAGCCATGCGTGCCAACCCCTCAGGCCGCCTCGTGGCCACCGGCTGCCTGGTAGAAAGCGACGAGGCGCATGTGCTGGCTTCCCGCGCGCTCCTAGTGCCCAGGCGCTTCGCGGTGCGGCTGCCCGAAATCCTGCGCACCGGCCGCATTCCCGACGCCCCCGCTTCCATATTCGACCTGCGCATCAGCACCTTTGCCGGACACGCCCGCGCCTTCCTCAAAATACAGGACGGCTGCGATTCGTGCTGCGCCTACTGCATTGTCCCGCGGCTTCGTGGCCCGGTAGTGAGCCGGCCCCTGCCGGACATTCTGGCAGAGGCTTGCCGCCTTACGGCGCGGGGCTACCGCGAACTCGTGCTGACCGGAATTCACCTTGGTGCCTATGGCCGCGACGCGCCTGGCGGTCCCGTGCTTGAGGACGTGGTGGAGGCGCTGCTCGGTGTAACAGGCATTGAGCGGCTGCGTCTGAGTTCCATTGAGCCAAACGAGGTCAGCGAGCGCCTTCTGGCGCTCATGGGCGGCAGTGGTCGCCTGTGCCCCCACCTGCACCTGCCACTCCAGAGCGGAGATGACGATGTCCTCCGGGTGATGAACCGCCGCTACACAGCAACACAGTATCTGGCGATGGTGGCGCGCATCAAGGAGGCGGTGCCGCTTGTCTCGCTGACGACCGATATTCTCGTGGGTTTTCCGGGCGAGAGCGAGGCGGCGTTTCAGCGCACATTGGCGGTCTGCCGTACGGTCGGCTTCAGCCGGATGCATGTTTTTCCCTTCAGCCCGCGACCGGGGACCGTGGCGGCAAACCTGCCGGGCCGGGTGCCCCCGCCGGTTATCCGTCGCCGCCTCCACGAGGCGGAAGCGACAGCGCGGGGGCTGGCGCTGACCTACAAGCGGCAATTCGTCGGCAGCGTCGTGGAGCCGCTGGTAGAAAATTGCGCACGTGGCGGATCGGAGGGGGAATTGTCCGGCTATACCGAACGCTATCTGCGGGTGGTGTTCACTGGCGAACGCGGGCTGATGGGCCGAGTGGTACGCGTGCGGGCGACGCACGCGGACTACGACGCGCTGCGCGGAACGCTCCTGACCTCCTGAACGATGCTGGCGGGGCTGTGTTCAGATGCCGAGTTCCACGCCCTGCTTACGCAGGGTCTGCTGGATCGTGCTGACGTCCACCTGACGCACGACGCCGCGATGCGCAGTTGCTGCCAGCGCCGCTGCGGTGCCCGCCGCTTGGCCGGTGGTGCAGCAGTTCGGCACAATGCGCAGTGGCCCGCAAGCAGCGCTCTCCGCCCCGATGCAGCGTCCGGCGAGCAGGAGGTTATCCATCCCCAGCGCACACAGGCTGCGATACGGGACCGATGCCTGCCAGCACTGGCCGATGCTGTCCGGGAAGCGCCGCCCGCTATCCATATCGGCGCGTGTCACCATGTAGTCGGCGTGCACGTGCCGCGTCTCGCGCACGCCCATCTGCTCGGCCAGGCAGGAGATGTACGCCTGCGCGAAGCCGGGGAAGTATCGGCGCATGTTGGCGAACTCTTCGCGTATCTGGGCGCGCAGTTCCATCTCCATGCGCGTCAATTCTCGCACGTCGGTGCCATCACCATGCACGCGACCGCCCCAGCAGTTGACCTCGCCGGGGTGGACCTCAGTGAATGCGATGGCGGAGGTGCGGCCGGGCAACTTGTTCCGCACCGGTGGCCTGGCCATGTAGGCGGCCTTGTCTGCCCCGGCGACCATGTACATCGTCGTCACCGCTTCCATGTTGCCCCTGCCGTCACCGAGGGTGAAGGGCACACCGGCCCGCGCCGCGACGTCGCCGTCGCCGGTAGCGTCTACAAACACGCGGGCACACACTGCCTGCCGGCCCGATTTGTTCTCCATGATGATTGCCTCCACCCCTGCCCCGCTCCTCACGACGGCCACGCACAGCGAGTGATAGTAGACGGTCACACCCGCCTCGCGCAGCATCTCGTCGCCGAGGATTTTACAATCGGGTGCCGAGAGGTGGACATGGTTGTTGCCATTGGGCAGGGGCACGCAGATAGCGCCGCCGCGCGCGAGGAGGCGCTCGTGGAACTCCCTTTCAATGCCCCAGATGCCCGCCGCCTCCGGAATGGTGATGACTAGGCCGCCGACAGCAGCGCCGCCGGCGTAGCCCCACCGTTCAATCAGCGCCGTACGCGCGCCGTTGCGTGCCGCCGCCAGCGCCGCTACGAACCCCGCCGTGCCCGCGCCAATGACCGCTACATCCGCCTCTGCCACCACTGGTGTCTCGCGGCGCTCCTCCACCACCGTTCGCATTTTCGGTTCCTGTTCGCGGAAAGATGGACGCAATGGCGCGCAAAATACCAGCGTGTGCGAGAGGAATCAAGCCCGGAGGCGTTCCTTCTTCGCCGGAGCGAGGATCTTATCCACGTCCAGTTCGCGGATGTTCTCTATAACCTTCCTGACGGCGCGGGCGGTGCGGCGGGCTGAGGCCAGCGTCATCGGCGGCCGCAGGCCGGTGAGGATAAAGTAGGTGTCCACGTGTCGCTTGGCCTGCGGGAACTGCGCCGGGTCGTAGTTAACCGGCCGCGCTGAGGGGCAATTCCACGGACAGCCGCGGCCGTAGCCGTTCTTTGCCTGGAAGACCGTCATCTCCGGCAGTAGCCAGGTCTGCCACATGCCCACCTGAGCGCCCTCGGCACGCACCGCTCGCACAAAAGCGTCGCGGAACCGGCGGGGCGAATCATGCCAGCTGAGTGCGGGCGGGTCCAGGCGCAGGGTGTAGTTATAGCCGTTGGGCACGCAGCTGTCGGGGGTCACCGGCAGGATGAGTCCGGGCGTGCCGCGCAGGATGGCGTCAGCGGCGGCCACCAGTTGCCGTGTCCGGGCGATGAGACGGTCCAGGCGCGTCAACTGTGCCCGGGCGAAGGCCGCTGCGAGGTCGCTCGTGCGATACATCCATCCCATCGCGTAGGAGTGGAAATCGCGGTCACCATGCGGCGGGGTGAATTCGCCAAAGGACATGAGCGCGCGTGCCTGGCGGTTGAGTTCCTCGCGGTCGGTGACGAAGATGCCGCCCTCGCCTGCCGACAGCATCTTGTTCTGATTGAGGCTAAAGGCGGCGCAGTCGCCCAGTGTGCCGACCTTCTTGCCTTTGTAGAGCGCGCCGTGTGCCTGGCAGGCGTCCTCTATCACTGCCAACTTGTGCCGACGGGCGATGGCGAGGATGGCGTCCATATCCGCTGGCAGGCCGTGGAGGTGCACCGGTAGGATGGCGCGCGTGCGTTCGCTGATGGCCGCCTCCACCTTTGTCGCATCAATGTTCATCGTGGCGAAATCAATGTCCACGAAGACCGGGATGGCATTGTGGTGGAGGATGCAGGTGCCGCTGCTCGTCCAGGAGAAGGCGGTGGTAATCACCTCGTCACCGGCGGCGCAGCCGACGGCGGCTACGCCCATGTGCAGGGCGGCGGTGCCACTGTTGGTGGCGCAGGCGAAGCGGTTGCCGTTCCACTGCGCCCACTCCTGCTCCAGCGCTACGCAGTTTGGCCCCCAAGCGTGCTTGGGGTTGTGCAGAGAGGCCAGCACCATGCGCTCGTCGGTCCTGTTGATGGGCGGCCAGACCTTGTTCTCGTTCGGCGACATCGTCGGCTCGCCACCATTGATCGCCAGCACGGGCATCGTTTCTTCCTCCTTCAGACCAGAGGGGTCAGCGGCTTGCGGTGGTATGAGGGTGCGTCATTCCATCGTAGTCAGGCCGGTTGGCCCGCCTGTTGTCCATGACGACCAAGTCGCCGAGACGGCAGCCCAGCAGCGAGGCAACCACCTGGCACTTGACCTTGAGGAGATAGAAGATACGCCGCCGCTCGCGCGAGAGCGTCTCAAAATTGCCCTGTCCCTTGGCGATGACCAGACTTGCCGCTTGAAAGCGCCGCCGAAAATCCGGCGAGCACATCTCGGGTATCGTGCCCGGCACATCAGAGCCGTTGGTGATGACGCGTACCAGGCTGTCAATCCCCGCCTCGCGGGCGTCGTCCAGCGTCGCATCATTGATGATGGGCCCACCCTTGACCACGAGGGTGACATCCTTCTCAGCGAGTTGTCCGAGGAGGAGGCGGTCGAAGACCAGTTCGCCGGCATTGTCGGCCAAGTAGAGGATGTCGGCCGCCCCGGCGACCGCTGCACGCAGCGCCTCTAGGTCGTTGATCGCCAGAGGCCGTTGCAGCACATCCGCCAGCGTCGTCTCCACCAGATCCTGTGTCAACTCCAGTTCGGAGCCGAAGTCAATGATGTTGCCGGCGATGGCCAGGCGGATGGCAGTCTCAAAGGGGTCGTGGGCATTCTGCACCATCGCCTCCAGCCGTGGCAGGAGGTCGAGGGCGAAGCGCGTATACTGGTGCTTGATCTCGCGGAAGGGGTCGGGCTGGCCGCTCTCTTCGCGGATGGTGGCGTGTACCTCCCGGCCGACGCGCGGGGCAGGCACATCCAGAGGCATCCGACTGATGCGCTCCAGGACGCGTCTTAGCATCCGCTCCTGCACGGCGGGGTCGCGGCTCACCAACCGCGCCGAGCGTACCGCCTGACGCAGCAGACAGGGAATGCAGTCCAGCGTCGCGTTCATCTCACCCCGCGCTGTCCCACGCGGCTCCGCCCCGAAAATTGGTGGCACAGAGCGTAACGCACCAGGAGCGTCAGAGTCAAGTGATGTCATCGGCCTTGCTGGCTGTGTCGGCGGAGAAGGACTGAGTGTTGCGGGCCTGTCCCAGCGTCAGACGGAATGTTGCGCCTTGGGGGGAGTTGGCGGCGAGGACGAGTTGGCCGCCCAGCGCGTGTGCCCAGCGGCGCGACAGTGCCAGACCCAGTCCCACGCCGGGCTGCTGACGGTGTTTCTCGCTATCGCCACGCGCGAAGGCGCCGAAGATGCGCCGCATCAGCGCCGGCTCAATGCCCTCGCCGTGGTCGGCCACCTCCAAACCTACTCGGCCATCGGTTACCGTAGCACGCAGGTGTACTCTTTTATCCGCCGCTCCTGCCGCATACTTGCAGGCATTATCAACCAGGTTGTAGATGATTTGTTCCACCGCCGCCGGGTCGGTGCGCACCAGCGTGCCGAGCGGCGTCTCATCCTCCACCACCAACTCCATCTCCGCTGCCCGACACCGTGGCGCGGTGCGTTCGGCCAGCCGCCGCAGGAGGTCGGACACCGCCAGCGATTCCAGTCGCGGCTTCCAGACCTTGCGCTCCAGGCGGGCATAGTCTAAGACGTTCTCCACCAGGTGTGCCAGCCGATCGGCCTCGCGCTGCAAGGTGCGGCAATACTCAGTGCGCCGCGCCGGCTCCGGCACCATATCCTCGGCCAGCATCTCCGAGTACATGCGAAAGGTCGTCAGAGGCGTGCGCAACTCGTGGGTCACCGCCGAGACGAATTCCAGGCGGCGCTCGCTGAGTTCGGTGAGGCTGCGCAGTCCCAGGCCGACCGCTGCCATGCCGGCAAATAGTGCAATCCAGGCGCAGGCCAGAGACATGCGCACCGGCGTAAACCAGGAGAGCGGCACAATGGCGGGTGGGGGTGGCAGGAAGACGGCCGGCAGCGAGGTGAGCGCCTGGCCGGGGTCGGCGGTGGTTTCCTCGGTCACCGGCCGCAGTTCCGCTACCGGGAAGAGGTCCCTAGCCTCGCGTAGGAGCATCGCACGCAGTTTGCCCCAGTCCACCCAGAAGCCTTGGACGTAGAAGTCGTCACCGGCGCGGACGCCGCGTAAGTAGCACAGATGTGTCTGGCCGTTGCGATCGTACAGCCAGAAGGGCAGGAAATGGGTCTGGCGCACCAGCACCGCCCCAGACCCGCCCTCCCGCCCTTGGGCAGAGTGCTGGCCGATATTGCTCATGAGCGTCTGCGCATCCTGAGTGAACTCCTGCCGGGATTTCTCCTGGACGTGGGGGCGGAGGATGCCGGTGCGGCGCAGGTATTCGCTGCGCGACTGTGCACGTTGCTCCACCTGGGCACGCTCATTGTTGGTTAACGCATCAGCGCCCTCGGCGTCGGGCCGATGCGGGGGGATGAGCGCCACCGTGGGCATTTCGGCGCGGTCTTCCTCGGTTTGGGGCGCGCGGCGCCGCAGGAGACGCCAGTCGGTTGCGCCCGCCAGTTCCGCCAGGCGGCGGGCGTTGCGCTCCAGCGCCGCCTCGCTCACCCCCAGTTCGCGCATCCGCCAGCGCATCGCCTCCGGCGGCACCTGCGGCGAAGTCCACGTGCCATCGGGGGCGATCTGAAAGTGCAGCACTATCCAGTCGGTAGGCTGCCGTTGCAGCGGCGAAGGGACGAGGACCTGTCCGGGCGGCAACTCGCCGCCGCGCGTGTAGGCGCGCTCTGGCGCGTAGAAGGGACTGTACTCATAGTAGGGCCGCGCCGCCTCCCGTGCCAGGGCAGGCGCCACGGCGGAGTCCATGCGCCACAGCGCCAGGCGCAGGCGTGCGTGATGGCGGGCGAGTTGTTCAGCGGCGGCCTCGGTCTGCTCCAGCCGCAACGTCGCCGCTGTCAGCCAGGCCATCCCGCAGCAGGCCACGAGGGCGCTGCCGGCATAAAAGGCCCAGACTTTGTGCGTGCCGGTCCTCATTCGGGCGGCCCGATCATGTAACCGCGGGCGCGGACGGTGATGATAACCTCTGGCGTCTCCGACGTGTCCTGCAGTTTCTCTCTTAGCCGTGCGACGTGCATGTCCACCGTGCGCGTCTCCACCCCGCGTGCACCTATGCCCCAGACCCGCTCCAGAAGTTCCTCCCGGCTGATGGCGCGGCCGGGATTGGCCGCCAGGTAGGCGAGGAGGTTCATCTCCAGTTGCGACAGTTCCACGCGGGAGCCGTCGGGCAGGTGTGCGAGGCGGCGCTCCAGGTCCAACCGCCGGCCGGCAATGGTGAACGACTTCTGCTCGCGGGGCCGCGTCGGGCTGCGCCGCAGCACCGCCTCCACGCGAGCGATAAGTTCGCGGGCGCTGAAGGGCTTGACCACGTAGTCGTCGGCGCCCTCCTTGAGGCCGCGCACGCGGTCCTCCTCGGCGCCGCGTGCAGTCAAAATGATGATCGGCAGGGTCGGCCGAGCGCGGCGCACTTCGCGCAGAATCTCGAAGCCGTCGCGCTTCGGCAGCACCAGGTCCAGGAGGATGAGGTCCACGCCGGAGCCGAAGGCCATGCGCAGGCCTTCCTCGCCGTCGCCTGCCTCACGCACCGCGTAGCCGGCGAAGGTCATGGCGTCGGCGATGCCGCGGCGTATCGCCGGTTCGTCCTCAATCACCAGGATAACACGCTGTCCCTTTTCCATTGCCACCGGGCTTCACCGTGCTGCCGGGCGACTGCGGTGGGCACTGGACACCCGTGCGCTCGCTCGCCCTCCTCCATTTTCGCCCCACCCGACTGCGCAAACTGTAACAGGTTTGTAACAACTGGTGGATGATGTCGTCCTCGCCTGTCGCCTGCCGGTCGGACATAGCCGCAGGAGCGGGCAGATGCTACACTCTGGGCGGCGTGCATGACAGACGCGGCGGCCATGCTCTATCATCAGCAGGTGAAACGGATAGGTCAGGTCCGCCGGAACGCTGCGGCCGAGTTCCTCGTGGGCTGCCTCCCGGTCCGTCCTCTCGCCAATCAGTCCCAGTCGCCGCGCCACCCGATGGATGTGTGTATCCACGGGAAAGACCGGCATGCCACAGGCAAAGAGAAGGACGCAGGCGGCGGTCTTGGCACCGACGCCCTTGAAACTGCGCAGAAACTCGGTTGCTGCCGCCGGCGTGAGGTCGCGCAGGAAGTCCAGCGACAGTTGGCCCCGGCGGTGGCGAATCTCCCGCAGGATGTCGCGGATGCGGCGTGCCTTGATATTGGCCAGGCCACCACCGCGGATGGCAGCCGCGATGGCCTCCGGCCGCGCTGCGGCCACCGCCTCCCAGGTGGGAAACTGCTGTTTCAGGCGGCGGAAGGCCGCGCCGGAGTTGGCGTCGGTCGTGTTCTGCGACAATATCGTCTGGACGAGTTCGTCAAGCGGGTCTCCCGCCGCCTCGCGAACGGGCGTGCCGTAAGTGTGGCGCAGGATGTCATGCAGGTGGCGAATCCGGTTACGCAGCGCGGCCCTGGACCTCATGGCAGAAGTTTCCGCACGTATGTGCGCAGGGCGGGACCATGCTCGGCATCGCGCAAGGCGAACTCAATGAATGAGCGGAAATACGAGGCAAAGTTGCCAATATCATGACGGCGTTCGCCGGGTGCCAGGCGTACGCCATATACCTTCTCCCCGCGCTGCAGGAGAAGCCGGATGGCGTCGGTCAGCTGAATCTCATTATGCTTCCCCGGCGGCGTCTGCTCCAGCGCCGCGAAGATCCCGGGCGACAGCACATAGCGGCCGGCGATGGCCAGGCGGCTCGGCGCCTCCCCGACTGCTGGCTTTTCAACGAGGTCTGCCACCGGGAAGACCTCGCCCATCGCCGCTGGCTGAGCGATGCCATATTGCGATACCTCCTCTGCCGGCACCTCCTCAAAGGCAATAACGCAGGCCGCCTGTGTCCTGCTATAGCAATCAATCAGCCGCCGCACTATGTTGGTAGTGCCGCTATCGTTGCAGATGATGGAATCGCCCAGCGCGACCACAAAGGGCCGGTCGCCGGAGAAATCGCGCGCCTGTAGCACTGCGTGGCCCAGGCCGAGTTGCTCGCCCTGCCGGATGTAGTAGAAGGAGACGTCCATCTCTTCAAAGGCGAGTTCCTCCAGGAGATTTGACTTCCCGGACTTTTTAAGGAGGCGGAGCAACTCCGGGTCACGGTCAAAATGGTCTTCAATAGCGTGTTTGCCGCGACCGGTGATGAAGAGGATGCGCCGCAGACCCGCCTGCTCCAGTTCCTCCACCACATACTGGACGACCGGTTTGCGGCCGATGGGGATCATCTCCTTGGGTTGGCTCTTGGTCAGCGGCAGAAGGCGCGTGCCCAATCCCGCCACCGGCACGACGGCGCAGTCTATTTTCATCACGCTGGTTCCTGTGTTTCGTCTGGAGAAGGATACGCGGGTGCGCATGCACCTGAGCGGACTATAACAGCGCGCCGGCATGGAGTCAACCGCCGACAATGCTGACGCCAGCGGCGGTTTCTGATATAAATTGCGCCACTTGGCGTCAGGGTGGCTTTGGAAGAACAGGTGTGTCAATCAGCGGTGCGGCATGAGACGTAAGCGGCGGATTGGCATCATCGCCTGTCGGGTCCTGGAGTGGAACCTGCGCCGGGCGGCGGCGCGGGGTCGCCACCTCTACCGCTTTGACATCCTTCCCGGTGGCCTCCATGCCAACCCCGTCCGCCTGCACGAGGAACTCCAGCGGGCGATTGACCACATGGAGGAGGAGTGGCAGCCGGAGGGCATTGTCATCGGCTATGGCCTGTGCGGACGGGGCGTGGCGCACCTCGTGGCGCGGCGTGCACCGCTGGTCCTGCCGCGCTGCGAAGACTGCACTGCCATCTTCCTCGGCTCACAGCAGCGCTACCGAGAGGAGTTTGCGCGTTGTCCGGGCACCTTCTACTACAGTTGCGGCTGGTGGCGTGGCCAACGCCGCGATGAGCGCCTGGGCACAGCGCGCAACCGCTCGCTCTACGACCCGCAGTTCGCCGCGCTCCGGGAGAAGTATGGTGAGGAGAACGCGCGGTTCATCGTCCAGTTCCGCGCTGCCTGGCGCCGCAACTACCGGCGGGCGGCCTACATCTGCTTCGATGACGAGCCGGATGCCGATGCTCACCGCGCGCAGGTGCAGGCGCTAGCCGCCGCCGAGAACTGGGCCTATGAGGAAATCGCCGGCTCCGAGGAAATTTTTGACCGGCTGGTGACCGGCCGCTGGGACTCACCTGACATCGTTGTCGTCAATCCCGGCGAGATGGTCGTACCGGCGCCAGGGGCGGAGGTCATGCAGGCCGGGCGGAACCCGACCGCGCCGTATCGCCTGGCCCTGGCACGCTTTGCCGAGCGGCGCTCTGCTGAGCCGCCGCCGCGCTCCGGCCTCGGCCTCGGCATTGACGCCGGTGGCACCTTCACCGACAGCGTCGTGTACGATTTTGCCACTGGCCGGGTGCTCTCCAAGTCCAAGGCACCGACAACCCACGACGACCTGGCGGCGGGCATCCGCGCCTCGCTGGCTGGGCTGGCCCCTGAGGCGCTGCGGCGCGTGGAGCGTGTTGCCCTCTCCACCACGCTGGCCACCAACGCCATTGTAGAAGGCAAGGGCCAGCCGGTCGGCCTGCTCCTCATGGGCATTGACGACGAGGACCTGGACGAACTGCAGTTTGAACTCAAGCGTCGGCTGCCCGGGCGGCTGTCGATGGAGGGGCAGGAACTGGAGCCGGTTGACCTGGCGGCGGCGCGGCGGGCGGCTCGCGAGTTACGTGACCGCGGCGCGCGCGCCTTTGCCGTCAGCGGCTACGCAGCCACTGTGGACCCACGCCACGAACTCGCCGTCGCGCGGACCGTCCGGGACGAAACCGGCCTGCCCGTCGTCTGCGGCCACGAACTCAGCCGCCAGCTCAACCTCTACCACCGCGCCAACACCGCCGGGCTCAACGCGCGGCTCCTGCCGCTGATGCAGGATCTGATCCGCTCGGTGCGAGCGGTGTTGAGTGACTTCGGCCTCGGCGCCGTGCGCCTGATGGTGGTGCGGGGCGACGGCACGCAACTGCTGGATCGGTGCGCCGAGGCCGTGCCGGTGGAGACTATCCTCTCCGGGCCAGCAGCCAGCGTGGTGGGGGCGGTAACGCTGAGCGGGCGGCGCGACGCCATCGTTGCTGACTTGGGCGGCACGACGCTGGACATCGCGCGCGTGCGCGATGGGCGCGCGCTGGTGGACGCCGCCGGTGCGTGTGTCGGTGGTTTTCGCACCTCGGTGGAGGCGATGCACATCCACACCATCGGCCTCGGCTGTGACAGCGAGATTCATTTCGCCGACTGGCCACGCCTGCGCTTGGGGCCCCGGCGTATCGTGCCGCTGGCTGTCTTGGCGCATGAGTTTCCGGTGGTGGTGGAGCGCCTGGCGCGACTGGGCGAGCGCGACTTTGATTTCGCTGGCCGCCTGCCGGCGACGCTCTTCCTCTGCCGCCGGCGCGCATCAGTGCCCCAGACCCTGGGCGAGCGCGAGCGGGCGGTCCTCGCTGTGTTGGAGAGTGCCCCGCTGCCCCTGGTGGAGGTGGCCGCACGCCTCGGCGCACCGGCCGCCGAGTTCGTGCCACTGGCGCGCCTGGAGCAACTCGGCCTGGTGATGCGGGCGGGGCCGACGCCCACCGATCTCCTTCACGTTGAGGGCCGTTTTACCCGTTTCTGCACCGAGGCCGCGCAACTCGCCTTTGACCTGCATGCCAGGCGGCTGCAGGTTGCCCGCGAGGAACTCTGCTGCGCCGTCCGCCAGGCGATGCTGCGCGGCATCGCCCGCGAAATCCTCCGTGCCGCATTTGATGAGACCACCGGCCCAGCCGCCTGGGTGCCAGAGGAGCGTTCTGCGGAGTTTGTCTTGGAACGCCTCTTCCCCGGGGCGGAGGGGCGAGTGACCTTTGCACTGCGCCTGGACGAGCCCATCGTGCCCATCGGTGCGCCGGTGCATGCCTTCTTCCCTGAGTTGGCTCCGGTGCTTGGGGCGGAGGTCATCCTGCCCGAGCATGTGGAGGTCGCCAACGCCGTGGGGGCGATTGCCGGCCAGATGGCGCTCTCGGAGCGCGTGGAGATTGTGGCGGCCGCCGATGGTGCCTTCCAGGTGCAGTCGCGCCTGGGCACGCGCAAGTTCTTCCGCTTTGAGGAGGCGCTGGCGGAGGGCGAACGCCTCATCCGGGAATCGCTCCAGGCGCAGGCAGAGCGCAACGAAGTGGCCTATCACGAGCCGCAGTTCGCCGTGCGCGAACGCACCGCCTGGAGCCACCTCGGCCCTATCTTTCTCGGCGTGGAACTCTCCGGCTCCCTGCGGGCGTGAGTTAGGAGGCGGCGCCCCGACCTATGCGGCCTATACGACTCAATAGGACCTATAGGACCTGCAGGTCGCCGATGGTTGTCCCCGCTCGCCTCACTGCTTCGGCTGTGCCTGGCGCCAGCCGATAGATTCCAGCGAATCGTTAGAGGGCAGGATGGTCTCCGTCCAGTTGTCGGCCACGAGGCTGTCCCTGCCGGCGGCGATTAGCGATGGTTCGCCCTCGTGGCCACGGCGGGTGCAGAGCGTGGCGGTGACGTTGTAGCGGATTTCGCTCTTCGCTGCGCCCGCCTCCTCGCGGATGCCCACCAGTTGCGTGGCGTAAAGTTGCTCATCGCCGCAGTTGTTGAAGAGCACACGCGTGCCGACCGCGCCCGCGCCGATGCGGATACCGGCGCCATCCCGCCCGCACTGATTGTTGCCGGCGCAGGTGTTGCCGGCTACGGTGACCCTCTGCGCCTCGGCGACGAGGATGCCATCCGCTAGGTTGTTGCTGGCACTGTTGGCCGCCAGGAGCGCGTCCTCGGCGCTGACGCGGAAGCCGTCTCCCTGGTTGAGGGCCGCGATATTGCCGCAGAGGCGGACCTCGCGCGCCTGATTTATCAAGAAGCCCGCCGCGCCGCAGGAGACGGCGGAGTTGCACTCCAGGAGAACTCCCAGGCCGTTCTGGACGTAATAGCCGTTCGAACTGCACCGCAGGACGCGGCAGTCGCGAATCGTGAGGCCCTTCACTCCGTCGAGGCCGATGCCTGGCCCGTTCCAGCCGCGAACGTCCAGCGCAAGAAGCTGAACGTTCTCCACATTGCTGCCACTAACCGCCGGCCCGGGTGCCGGGCCAGCGCGCCAGGGGCCTTCAATCGCCAGGTCGCGCACGCAGATATCGCGCGTCTCCTGCAGGATGATGAGCGTATTCTGCCCGCCGCGCGGTAGAAGGATGCTAGCCGCGCCATAGCCGGCGAGCGTGACCTTCGGCGGCAGGCGCAGTGGGTGCAACAGCGCGTAGCGGCCGCCTGGCAGGCGCAGCGTCCCGCCGGTCGCCGCCAAGCGGTCGAGCGCCTTCTGGAACCCGCAGGTCGGGTCGTTCGGGTCGTAGAACTCGCGGTCGTCGAGGATGGGCGGCGGCAGTGCGGGCGGCAGCTCCGGAGTCGTGCGCGCAATCGGTTCCGGCAATCCGGCCATCGGCAGCGCCAGCGGCGCCTCGGCGATGATATTCTTCTGCGGTCGCTCGTCGGTAGGCGATTCGGCGACGAGGCGGTAGTCCAATCGCGTCGGGCCGCCGTCGTGCGCGACATTGGCGGCGATGACGTTGCCCTGCGCATACTTGAAGAGCGTGATGAGGTCAACGCGGTTGTGGCCGATGGTGAAGTAGCGTGGCGGCAGGTCGTAGGTGCGCCCACCGGGGCCAAGGACCGCGTCGCTGTGCGGCCGGTTTCTGCCTGCCGGGCCGAAGATGGTCAGCGCCGGCATCACGTTGGCGAAGAGGCAGCCGTTGTAGCCGACGGTGATGTGCATCCCCTGGCTCAGGCGGTTGCAGGCCAGGGTGTTGAAGACATCGCCGCTATCCGGATAGCCGGTAAAATTCTTCAGCGCATTGCGGAAATAGACGCCGTTGGTGTTATACCAGCAGAAGAAGAGTCCGGTGGCGCGGTTGTCCACCGCGTAGTTGCGTGCAGCGAGTGCGCGCAGCGTTGTCGTGCCCGGGTGCATGCCTTGGGCGGTGCCGCTGATGGTGTTGTCAAGGAGGCGGGCGTCGTCGCAGCCCTGGGCGCTGATGCCGTCGGCGGGGAAGTCGCGGATGACCAGGCGCGTCAGGCGCGGGTTGCTCGTTACGCCGAAGGTGACCGGGTTGGTCATGAAGCCGCCGCTGGCGCCAGCGGGGTTGCTGGCCGGGCCGACGAGTTGCAGGTCGCGCAAGTCGGCAAACTCGCTCTCGTAGGAGCAGACGATGGGGAAGAAGTGGAGGATACGTTTGCCCTTGCCGGGAGGCGGTGGGGCGTTGACCGTAAGCGTGTTGCCCTCCACGGCGAGGACCAGGAGGCGGTTTTCGGTGGGGGCGCCACCCCCGAGCATGTGGCGCGGCCCTTTCCGGCCGGGGGCCTTCGCATTGATGGGATGGCCCCAGGAGTTGTCGTAACTGAAGGCGTCGCCGGGGCGGAAATCGTGCGGCCCGGCGAGGACGAGTTTGTGCACGCCGGCCTCCGAGACCGCGGATTCCACGCGCGTGGCGGTAACATCCATCGCCCGCAGGATGGTCTGCGGCCCCTGGCCCATGAGCGTGGTGTGGCTGCGGATTTCCAGGAAGCGGCGCAGGGTGAACTCGCCTTTTGGCAGGATGACGACGCCGCCACCCGGCGGCAGCGCATCAATTGCCGCCTGGAAGCCGCAGTCGGGCCGGGCGGGGTCATAGAACTTCTCGGCAAAGATGGTGGCGCGGCGGTTCTCTTCCGGCGTGGCGGCGTTGATTTCCGGCAGTGGCGTTGCCATGGGCGCGGTGAAGATTTTCAGATTGTCCACGCGCACGCCGGGGCAGGCGCTGAATTGCAGGCCACTGTTGAGGAGGCTGCGTCCCTGCGGCACCTCGCCGCGGGCGAGCGTGCGTCCGCTGACCGCCACCTCGTAGCGCCCATCCACGAGGCTGATGACCATGTGCTGCCACTGGTCAAGCGGCACGTTGGCGGGGAGGCCATCCTCGTCCTCGCCCCGCCCCTGGGCGGGGTCAGCGGCGACGCCGCGCACCTCCAGGCCGACGCGGTCGTCAATCCCGCCCGCCCCCCAGCCGAGCGCCCCGGCCTGCAGGTAGGCGCCGAAGGTGCCGGCCTGGTCGCTGGGGATCATGAAGTCGAACTCCGCGCGCACATTCTTGCCACGCAACGGGATGTTGGAGGCGATGAATGAGTGGCTTGTCCACTGGCGCTGCACCTGGAGTTGACCGGCGGCGTTGATGTGCCAGTCGCCGCGCAGGATGAGCCAGTCGGTGCCCAAGGCGCGGCGATTGAAATTGTCCTCGTGCGCCAACTGCCAGTCAGCGGCGCCGGCCGTGGCGGTGGTGGTGGCGAGGAGTGCCGCCAGCAGCGCGCACCGGAGATTACGTTTGCGAGACATCGCTTAACCCTTTGCAATGGCCCCACCCACAGGTTAGTATTTCACGGGTGCGTATTATGCGGGAAAGTGACAGTGAGGAAAAGGAGGCGCCGGGGCGGGCGAGGTGCAGCCGGCGGGGGAGAGGCGGGTGGGCGCGACGCGACTGGTCCTGATTGGCGCGGGCAGCCACAGCCGTAGCCAGCACGCGCCCGCGCTGGCACGCCTGGCGCAGGAGCGGCCCGGCATGGTTACACTCGCCGCCGTCTGCGATCTGAACCGCGAGCGCGCCGAAGCCACTGCGCAGCAGTTCGGCTTCGCCCGTGCCTGCACGGATATGCACGCGATGATGGCGCAGGCAGCACCCGATGGGTGTGTGGTGGTGATGCCGATTGAGCGCATCGTGCCGGTGGCGCGGGAACTGCTGCGCTATCGGGTGCCGCTCCTGGTGGAGAAGCCGCCGGGGCGCACGGCCGCCGAGTGCGCCGCGTTGCACGAGGCGGCTGTAGCCGCGGGCGTGCCGGTGCAGGTCTCGGTCAATCGGCGGTTTCAGCCCTACTTGGCACGCGCGCTGGCCTGGGCGCGCGCCCAGGGGCCGCTGCACCTGGTCAGCGCCTTCATGCTGCGGTCCAGGCGGCGCGAACGCAATTTCATTACCGACACCGCGATACACGTCATTGACGCGCTGCGCCACATCGGCGGCGAGGTAACTGCCTTGCGGTTGCGCGGTGGCCGCGGCCAGGAGCACGGCCAGGTGTGGTTTGCGGCGACGCTGGAGTTCGCCAGCGGCCTGGCGGGAATCCTTCTGGTGCATCCGGACTGCGGCGTGGTGGCGGAGCGCTATCTCCTCCACGGCGAGAGCTTTACTGCCGAGGTGCAGTTGGGGCCGCTCTGCCCCTATGAGTTGCGCTGCTGCCGCGACAATCGGGACGAGGTGCGCGAATCGCTGCCCGCCGATGCGCCGGCGCTGCAGGCCTCCGGCGTGTATGAGGAGACCTGCGCCTTTGTGGAGGCCATCCGTGCCGGCCGGCCGCCGCGTCCGTCGCTGGACGAGGTAGCGCCATCGCTGGCGCTGGCAGAGCAGATTGTGCGGGAAATCGGGTGAAGGCAACTGGCCAGGGAGGAGACGATGATTCGCATTTGTGAACCTTGCCATGGAGCTGTGCTCAACTGGCGCCACGGCGAGCTGACCGCCGAAGGCCTGAAGATAACCGTTGAGGGTGAGGCGCCGCTCGGCGAGCACGTGGCCGTCAACGGGACGCCGGCGCAGCGCCTGGGCGAACGCTTTCGCGCCAGCGTCTGGCTGAAGGAGCGGGAGACGGATCTGGTCGCCGTGTGCCACGGCCTGCAAGGACGCGCCGAACACAGCGTCCGCGTTGTCTGGGACCGCCACTCTCGCCCCCGCTACCGCTTCTCCATTGACGACAACAGTTTCTTCCTGCGCGACATCGCCGCGAAGAAATACCGCTCGCTCTTTGACTGCTTCTATCTGGCCATGCTCCGCGACCTCAACCGCAAATATGGGACTAGGTTTGTCCTCAACCTCTTCTTCACCACCCCGGAGAATGATTTCAACCTGTCGCAGTTCCCCACCGACTACCGCGGCGAGTGGGCAGACAACGCCGCCTGGCTGAAACTCTCGTTCCACGCCCATGCCGAGTTCCCCAACCGGCCCTACGAGCGCGCCTCCGCCAGGAAACTGGCGGAGGATTTTGACCGCGTTGCCGGCGAGATTCTGCGCTTTGCCGGCGAGGAGTCCTGGTCGCCGCCGACGGTGATTCACTGGGGGATGGTGCATCCCTCGGCCTGGCCGGCGCTCACGGCGCGCGGGGTGCGCGTGCTCAGCGGCTTCTTCCGGCCAGATGTCGGCAGCGACTACACCAGCGATGGCGAGGACTACGGCCCCGCACCAGTGTTGCGCTACGATGTCAATTACCTGCTGGATACCCGCCGTTCGGAATACCTCTCGCGCCACGACGCGCTCAAGGACTTCGCCTCCGGCCTGGTCTTCTCGCGCTGCGACATCGTCTGCAACAACACGCCCGTGGACCAGGTGGTGTCGACGCTGGAGCCGCTGACGCGGGACCCGAACAACGCTGAGATCATGGACCTCTTCACCCATGAGCAGTATTTCTGGCCCTTCTACCACAACTACCGGCCCGACCATGCCGCACGCGTGGAGGCGGCCATCCGCTTCTGTGCCGAGCGCGGCTATGAGCCGGTGTGGTTCCACGAGGGATTCCTCGGCGTGCCGGAGTAGGTGTGCTGGCCTGCTGCGGCGCAGCTGTTGCGGCAGATGGGGTTTGCCATGCGACTGACGGTCCTGAACGAGGAGCAGGTAGAAAAACTGCACCAGGGGTCGCTGCGCCTTCTGGAGACGGTCGGCGTCCACGTGCCGCATGATGAGATGCTTAGCCGGTTCGCGGCGGCGCGGGCGAAGGTGGACGCGAAGCGCCAGCAGGTGCGCCTGCCGCCGGAACTGGTGACGCAGTGCCTGGCGCAGGCGGGCCGGCAGTTTGTCCTCTATGGCCGCGACCGCGCGCGCAGGGCCGAGTTCGGCCTCGGCAGGCGCAACTACAATTCCATCGCCGGCGAGGCCTGCTGGCTGGACGAGGCCACGAGTGCGCGCCGCTACGCCCGCCTGGGCGACGTTGCCACCGCCGCCCGCCTGGGCGATGCCCTGCCCGACCTCACTATTGTCGGGGCGATGGCCGACCCGCAGGAGGTCCCGCCCACCTGGCGCTGCGTCGCCGTCGCCGCCGAACTCCTCAAGCACACCACCAAACCCATCACCTTCTGGTTCCACGACCGCGCCTCCGCCCGCTACATCCTGGAACTCTTCGCCGCGGTGGCGGGCAGCGAGGCCGAGGCCGCCCACTATCCGTTCGCCTGTCCCTTCCTGGAGCCCATCAGCCCGCTGCGCCTGCCGCATCACGGGATTGACCTCCTCTTTGAGACGGCGCGCTTCAACCTGCCCGTGCCCATCGGCCCGATGGCGCAGACGGGCATGAGCGCGCCCGGCACGCTCGCCGGCACCCTCGTCCAGGAAAATGCCGAAATCCTCGCCGGCATCTGCGTCACCCAGTTGATTCAGCCGGGTACGCCCGTCTGCTACGGCGGCATCCCGCACGCCTTTGACATGCGCACGACGCAGATGATCTTCGCCGGGCCGGAGCAGGCGCTTATGGCCGTGGCGATGACGCAGATGGGCAGGCGCTACGGCCTGCCGGTGTACATCAACGTTGGCCTCACCGACAGCAAGTGCGTGGACGCGCAGGCCGGCCTGGAGGTGGCGGCGACGCTCCTTGCCGGGGCGCTGGCGGGCGCGGATATCTTCGGCCACCTCGGCATCTGCGGCGTGGACCAGGCCACCTCGCTGGACATGCTCGTCATGCAGCACGAGGTCATCGGCTACGTTGAGCGCATCATGCGCGGCATTGACTTCAGCGACGAGGCGCTTGGCCTGGACGTGATTGCCCAGGTCGGGCCGGGCGGCGCATTCATTGACCAGGAGCACACCGCGCGCCATTTCCGGCGCGAGTTGTGGTTCCCGCGCCTCCTGGATCGGCAGTTTTACCAGGCGTGGCACGATGCGGGGCGGTGCACGATGGCCGACCGCTGCCGCCAGATGCGCGAAGAACTCCTCGCGCGGCACGAGGTAACGCCGCTGCCCCGCGAGACCCTCTGCGAAGTGGATCGCATCGTCGCCGCCGCGCGACGGCACTTGGACAAGTGGGGGAACTGATTCCTCTCACGGGACGCGAGGCGACAGGAGCGTCATTCCTGCATTGGCGGACGAGCACGCGCGGGTCGTATATGGCCTCCCGCCGGCGGCGCCATCCGGCGAGAACTTGACGGACCTTCGGGGATATCCGGCGGCTCTCAGATTATCCCTTTACCTAGGGCTAGGGCGTTCGCCCCGCTTCGACCGCCCGCCCCATCACCTGCGATCGCGGGCATCCTCGGAAGAAGACGGTGCCGCCGCGGTGACCTCGGCCTTCTCAAAGAGGAACTTCCCGTCGCGATAGTCCACGCGCACGATGTCGCCGTCGGTGATACTGCCGTCCAGGAGACGCATGGCGATCTCGTTCTGGATGCGGCGCTCAATGACCCGCCGCAGCGGCCGGGCACCGAAGACGGGGTCGTGGCCCTCGCGCGCCAGCGCCTGCCGCGCCGCCTCGCTGACCTCCAGGGTGATCTTGCGCTCGGCCAGCATCGCCTGCAGCCGCCGCAACTGGAGGTCGGCAATCTGTTCAATCTGCGCCAGGTCCAGGCCGTGGAAGAGGATGATGTCGTCAACGCGGTTGAGGAACTCCGGGCGGAAGTGGGCGCGGAGCATGGCACGCACCTCCTGCTCCACCCCCGCGTCAATCCGCCCGCCTGCGGCCTGGATGCGCGGACTGCCGATATTGGAGGTCATGATGACGATGGTATTGCGGAAGTCCACCGTGCGCCCCTGGCCGTCGGTCAGGCGGCCCTCGTCCAGGAGTTGCAACAGGACGTTGAAGACCTCCGGGTGGGCCTTCTCTATCTCGTCAAACAGCACCACCGAGTAGGGCCGCCGACGCACCGCCTCGGTGAGTTGGCCGCCCTCCTCGTAGCCGACGTAGCCGGGCGGGGCGCCGATGAGGCGAGCGACCGTGTGCTTTTCCTGGTATTCCGACATGTCAATGCGCACCATAGCGCGCTCGTCGTCAAAGAGGAACTCGGCGAGCGCCCGCGCCAGTTCCGTCTTGCCCACGCCCGTCGGGCCGAGGAAGATGAAGGAGCCGATGGGCCGACGCGGGTCGTGCAGGCCGGCGCGCGAACGCCGCACCGCGTTGCTCACCGCCCGGATTGCCTCCGCCTGGCCGATGACGCGCTGACTCAGGCGTTCCTCCATGTGCAGGAGCCGCTCGCGCTCACCCTCCAGCATTCGCGAGACCGGAATGCCCGTCCAGGAGGAGACGATGTCGGCGATGTCCTCCGCGGTGACCTCCTCGCGGAATAGGGCCTGTTCCTTCTGCAGTTCTGCCAGTTTCCGCTGCTGTGCCTCAAACTCGCGGCGCAGGCTGGGCAGGATGCTGTAGCGGATTTCGCTGACGCGTGCCAGGTTGCCACGGCGCTGCTCCTGCTCGGCCTCCACGTTGGCGCGGTCTATCTGCTCGCGGAGTTCGCGCAAGCGCTGCACTGCCGCCTTTTCGTTCTGCCAGTGGGCGCGCAACTGCGCCGATTTCTCGCGCAGATCGGCGAGTTCACGTTCCAGTTTGGCGCGGTGTTCGGCGGAGGCCGCGTCCTTCTCCTTGAGGAGCGCTTGGCGCTCAATCTCCAGTTGCGTGATGCGCCGCTCCAGCGCGTCTAGTTCCTCCGGCAGGCTGTCCACCTGGATGCGCACGCGCGCCGCCGCCTCGTCCACCAGGTCAATGGCCTTGTCGGGCAGGAAGCGACCGCTGATGTAGCGGTCGCTCAGGGTGGCGGCGGCGACGAAGGCGGCGTCCTGGATGCGCACGCCGTGGTGCAGTTCGTAGCGCTCGCGCAGCCCGCGCAGGATGGCGATGGTGTCCTCCACCGAGGGCGCGCTGACATATACCGGCTGGAAGCGCCGCTCCAGCGCCGCATCCTTCTCCACGTGCTTGCGGTATTCGTCCAGGGTGGTGGCGCCGATGCAGCGCAGTTCGCCGCGGGCGAGCGCCGGCTTGAGCATGTTGGCGGCGTCGGCCGCCCCCTCCGCCGCCCCCGCCCCCACCAGCGTGTGCAGTTCGTCTATGAAGAGGATGATCTCCCCCTTGGCCTCGGTAATCTCGCGCAGGACTGCCTTCATGCGGTCCTCAAACTCGCCGCGATACTTCGTGCCGGCGATGAGCGCGCCCAGGTCCAGGGCGAGGACCCGCTTGTTCTTGAGGAGGTCGGGCACATCGCCCTCCACGATGCGCCGCGCCAGACCCTCGGCGATGGCTGTCTTGCCCACTCCTGGGTCACCGATGAGCACCGGGTTGTTCTTGGTGCGGCGGCAAAGGACCTGCATGACGCGGCGGATTTCTTGGTCGCGGCCAATGACCGGGTCCAGGCGGCCGCTGCGCGCCTCGGCGGTGAGGTCGCGCGTATAACGCGCCAGCGCCTGATACTTGTCCTCCGGATGGGCGTCGGTGACGCGCTGGCTGCCTCGCACTTCCTTGAGGGCAGTGAGCACCGCGTCGCGCGTCACGCCGGCGCGGCGCAGCACCTCGCTGGCGGCCCCAGCCTTGCGACTCACCATTGCCAGGAGGAGGTGCTCGGTGCTCACGTACTCGTCCTTCAGGCGCTCGGCCTCCTTCCAGGCGGCATCCAGCACCTCGGCGAGGGCGGGCGCGATATACTGCTCCGCCGCGCCATGGACGCGCGGCAGCGTCTCCAGCGCCGCAATGACCTCGCCACGCAGCCGGTGCGTGTCCACACCGATTTGCCGCAAGACCGGCAACACCACGCCATCGGACTGCTCCAGGAGGGCCAGGAGCAGGTGCTCCGTCTGCACCTGCTGATGGCCGCGCTCGCGCGCGATGCTCTGTGCCTGTGCCAGTGCCTCCTGCGACTTCTGCGTAAAGCGGTCAAATTTCATAGGAGTTCACTCTCGTTTCAGTCGCCCGCGCCGTCAGCCGGCGCGGCGCGGCGCCTCATGTTCGATAACGTCCACATCGCGCGGCGGACTGAACTCAAACAGGTCGCCGCTCCACTTGGGATTGAGCACAATGTTGGAGAGCGTGAAGGTCTCCACGATCTCGCCGTCGCTCTTGTGCTGTACCACACGAATGGGCAGCCAGAGTTCCCGGTCTATCCAGAACTCCAGTTTAGCGTAGGGCGCGGCCTTCTGCTCGGCCTCCCGCGGCACCAGTTCCAGCACGGCGCAGGTGCGCTCGCCGATGCGCCCATCAGGCTTGGCACGGAACTCATAGCGCTGCCGTAGCAGGCCCAGGTCCACCGCCAGACCATATTCAAAGGGGTTCTCCGGCTCCTCCGCCTTCGCCCGTACGTCGGCCAGGGTGAAGCGCTCCGCTTGTTTCTGGCGCGGTCGGTAAATCCAGGCGTAGCGCCGGCCGATGATGTAGACGCGCTCCTGCTCCTTTTCCTCGCTCTTCAACTCCAGGCGCAGGAGGCGTGGCATCTGGAACTTCATTGTGCCCCTGAGTTCCTCCTTGATGTCCAGCGCCTCCACCACGCGCAGTTGCGTGACGTCGGCGGCGAGGCGCTCTACCTTCTGGCGTGCCTCGGCGACGCGGTCCAGGACCTCCTGAATGGGCGCGGGCAGCGGCGGTGCGGTCTCTGCGGCAAGCGCCACCGCCGCACTCAACGCCACCAGCGTCCCCCATCTTAGTGCGCGCAGCGGGCACATGTGTCTGTCCTTCCCTCGCTTTCTTCCCCACCACCGGCGGCCAGCAGGAGCGTCACCACCTCGCGCACCTGTGCCAGGTTGGCGACCTCAAAGTCTGCTTGGACATCGGGCAGGGTGCGCGTCCGGTCACAGAGCAGCGCCGTCCACGCCCCGGCCGCGTGCCCGGCCTCAATGTCAAAGCGATAGTCGCCGACCACCAGGCAGCGCTCTGGCGCGACGCCCAGGCGGCGACAGGCGGTCAGGACACACTCCGGCGACGGCTTGGGCGGCGCGTCCTCGCGGGCGATGACGACATCAAAGCGCAGGTCAAGGCGCTGGCAGACGGTGGCTACGGTGGCGCGCGAGTTGCGCGTCAGCAGGCCGACGCGCAGCCCGCGCTCGCGGCAGAAGTCCAGCAATTCCCGTGCCCCGGGCTGCAGTTGACAGCGCTGTGCCGCCGCTTCCTCGTGGCGCGTCAGGATCGTCGTCGCTCGCTCCCGTTCTGCGGCACTGGCCGCGGCGATGTGCTCCAGGATCGGCCCGCACACCCCGCCGATCTCACGGCGGATGGCCGCAAAGTCCAGTTCGCCCGTTACCAGCGTCCCGTCCAAGTCAAAGAGCACCGCCGCCAGTCCCGCTCCGCGAGCTGACTCCCGCGCTGCGCCTGGCCGCGTGCCCGTGTCAGTAGACAATCTCTTTTTCCTTCTTCTTGCGGTGTTCGGCGGCCTGGGTCTCAATGCTGCCCGGCGTCTTGCCCATGCGCATATCCAGGTGCTCAGGAATCTCGTAGCGGACGTCGGCGACGGCCGCCCCGTCGCGCACGTCAATCCCGCCGAGTTTCGGGTCAAAGAGCCGCATCAGGTCTCGGAATGCCTCCGGCGCCATGTCCACGTTGGTCCGCACGCGCGCCAGTACCGTCCAGCCGTGCTGCCGCTTCACCCAGCCGCCGTAGTGGTAGTCATAGAGCCAGATCTCCACGCGCCAGACCTGCTCGCCCGGCTTGCCGCTGTGGAACTCGCGGTAGCGGATGCCCTCCACTAGCGCCTTGGCGTGGTAGCCATTGCCCACCAGATAGAGTGGCCGGTGAATGTCCAGGTAGGACTCCGGATAATTCTCAATCTTCTCCAGGATTTCCTTCCGGTCCTCGTCACTGAACTCGCGGTCGTCGCGGCTGGGCTTGTCGGGCCGCAGGTCGGCACCTTCAATCGTGCCGCCAGGCACGGTCAGGCGCAGGTCATAGGTGCCGTCGGGCAGGTTGGCGATGCGGAAGGCGCCCGTCTTCCCGTCGTATTCGCCGACGAAGACCTGCGGTTTGCGCGGGTCGCGCCCGGCGCGCAGGAGCGCCTCCACCCGCGTGCAGCGACTCGGCGGCATGATGATGCCGCTGATGCTGCCGGTGCCCGTCGTCGCGCCAGGGGCCGCGCCCGCAAGCACAAGCAGCGCCAGCGCGCCCGCCACCAATCCGCTCATCGCCTCTCCCTCTCCGCGCATCGCCATCCCTGCAATAATGATACTCTGTTGCCCTGCCCGGAGTAAAGTTGCCGCTGCCCGCCACCGCGCGCTGCCTGGGTCACTTGATTGTCAGCGAGGCGCCATGCTATGATTGTCTCCAACGGGGATGGAGTCCCCCGAAACTGCCTTCGGCTGATGACTCCTACCGTGCTCGTGCGAGCGGTGGGAGTTGTGCCGCGGCCGCCCACCGCGAGGTGGGTTTTACTGTTTTCCCGCCGCGGGGTCGGAGGTATGGCAGGCAAGACCATGAACGAGAACCACATCCGCGCCATCTCCAGCACGCTGGCCTTCCTAGACAAGGCGCTCTGCGACTTTGAGCAGTGGGCCGACGGCTACCAGGCGCAGGGGGTCCTCTACCGCGAGGAGAACCGCCTGCCACCGAAGGCGCGCGACGCCATCCGTGCCGAGATTCACCGCATCCGCGCCATCCTCGCCGAAATGCATGACCGCCTCGGACTCGCTGTCAAGACCGAGGATGTCGCCACCAGCATCTGGGCCTGGTGCTGGACGGCGATGGCGCCGATTGAGGAGCTGGAGGCGCGACACCTGCGGGCCTATGGTGAGGTCGCCCCCAAGTATCGGGTCTACTTGGACTCCCAGTCGGCGCAACTGGCCGAGTGCCTGCGCGAGATCGCCACCGTCGCCTCCCGCTATCGGCCCGCCCCGCCACCAGCAGGTGGTGCCCGCAGGTCTGCTCCCCCAGCAGTGCCCCCAGACCGGAAAAGCCATGGCGAGACTCCGAAAGGATAAGCAGGAGCGGCGGGAGGAGGCGCTGCGGCCTGACCCGCACCTGGGCTACGACCGCGACCACCTCGGCATGTACCTCATGGAGCGGGGTGCTTGGGCCATTGCCGAGGGCCAGTTCCGTCGCGCCATCTGGCTCAATCCCTTTGAGCCGGGCTTCAAGGTGCACCTGGCCTGGTGCCTGGCCCGGCAGGGCCGACACCGGGCCGCGCGGGCATGGCTCCAACGAGCGCGCGCCCAGGCACCCGAGCACCCGCTCTGCCGACAGGTGGAGGAGTGTCTCCGGTCGGTCCCTCAGAAATCTGCCGCGACGGCCTCCACCCCGCCACGGACCAGATGACCGATGTCGTTCAGGCGCACGACGACGTAGTCCCTTGCCGTGCGCTCAAACTCGTTCACGCAGCAGTTATCCTGGCGGATGAACGGGAATCGCTCCACCCCCAGGGTCAGCATCCTCAGAATGATGACTTTGTTGACCGCGCGGTGGGCGACGATGAGGACCGTCCCGCCCTCGTGTCGGCGCGCGATGTCTTCCACGGCCGCGAACGCCCTGGCGCTCACCTCAGCCAGCGTCTCCCCGCCCGGCGGCCGCACTGTCTCCGGCTGCGCTAGCCACTGCGCATATTCCTGCGGCCAGCGCTGCGCCACCATGGATTCGGCTAGTTCCGTCCACTCCCCGTAGTTGATGTCGGTCAGACCTTCGTGGACCGCGGCGCGTACGCGATGCGGGGCTAGGATGATGGCGGCCGTCTCGGTGGCGCGCGCCAGCGGGCTGGTCCAGGCGGCGTCAATTTGGCGCGCGGCTAGCGCCGCCGCCAGGAGGCTGGCCTGCGCGCGCCCATTGTCGTTCAGTGGAATGTCGTGCCGTCCCCGGAAGACCTTCTCGCGGTTCCAGGCGGTCTCGCCGTGGCGCACGAGAAGAATGGTAACTGCCATGTGGTCACCTTGACTACGTTGCGCGCGGGCCTAGCGCCTGGCCACCAGCCGCGCCAGGACCTCGGCGCTGTTCTCGGCCTTCTTGGCTACTTGGGCGAGTTCGTGTGCCACCTGCGCCAGGAGGAGCACCGATACCGGATCCAGTTGTCCCTCGGCGCCGAAGAGATGCTTCAGAAGCGCATGCGCGCCTTCCTCCACCGCCTCACAGGTTCGGCTCACCTCAGTGGCCGCCTGGAGGGCCGCCGTGCTCTCTTCCGGGCCGAGTTCTGCCTCCGGCAGCCGTCCGAGCTGCTCTACCGCCCCGGCGAGGAGTGTGACGCAGTCGCGCACCTTGTGCGCCACGGCGACGAAGCCCTCGCGCAGGCCGTCGGGCACGGGCGTCGCGCGCGCATCCAGGAGAAGCGCCAGCGCCTCCGTGTTGTCGGCGATATCGTCCTGTGCCTTCAGGAGTTGCATCACCTCGGCGCGTTCCACGGCGGTGAAGAGGCTCGTGGAGAGTTGTTCGCGGATGTCGTTCTTGATGTGGTCGGCCTCGCGCTCCAGGCGCGTTACCGCCGCGCTCAGCGCCGCTACCTCGGCGCGGTCGCCGCGCACAAAGGCCTCCAGCATCGGCACCACGCGCGCCGCGCCGTCGCGCACCTTTACCATGTGCTCGTGCAGTGGGCCGAATGGCGAGCGGCCCAGTAAACCACCGATCTTCCGCATCAGATATCTCGCTCCGCTCGGTCGTCCAGCCCCTGGCGCAACTTGCGCGCCAGGTGAGCGATGAAATAGTGTAACTTGCGCAGCGCCGACACCAGGTTCATATGCAAAGTGGCGGTCTCCTCGGTGGCGCGGATGCCGGCACGCAGGCGGCGCAGGTGCGCCTGCCAGAGGGCTTCACGACGGTGCTCAATCTGGCGCTCATACTCCAGGACGGGATCCGCTGCCTCCGCCGCGCGCCGCGCGAATGCCGCCAGCGTCGCTTCTAGGTTGCCCTCTATCTCGCGCCAAAAGTCCAGGACTTCGCGCGTTCCCTCTACCGAGAGCGACGCGCCCGAACCCGCGAGGCGCGCCACGTTTCCGCCGACATCGCGGTCCACCTCGTCGGCAATATACGCCAGGTCGCGCGCGATGTAAAGCAGCGCCTGCTGCTCTGCTGCCTGGGCCGGGGTCAAGCTGTCCGTGGCAACCTCGGTGAGGTAGCGGGTAACCGCGACAACGCGCCGCGCCACCTCCTCACCGGTGGCGGCCACGGCGGCAAGCGGCCCCGCGTCCTCACGCAGGAAGGCCTCGCGCGCCTGCTGTGACATGGCCAGGACGGCAGCGCCGATGTCCGCCACCTCGCGGCGGGCCGCCGCCAGCGCTAGGTCAGGCGCCTTGAGCAGCCCCGCGTCCAGGTGTCTGGCAACAGCGAAGGCATCTTGCCGCACGGGCAAGAGACGCCCGACACCGCGCGCGAGGAGCGGCACAGCTGGCAGGAGCACGCCCAGGCAAACGAGCGCGAAGAGCGTCTGTGCATTGGCCACGGCGCGCGCGGTCGCGCCCCCCGCCGCGCTGCCGGGGGCCGAAACGAAGCAGTCGCTGACTCCTGCCACCAGGCGCGCGCCCGGCGCGATGAGGGGCACAAAGAGCGCCACGCCCGCCACCTTCAACAAAAGGTGCGCCAGCGCCACCTGCCGCCCGCGCCGCGACGCCCGCAGGCTTGCCAACCATGCCGTCGCTGAGGTTCCGACGCTGGCGCCCATAACGATGGGGAACACTGCCTGCACCGGCAGGAGCACCGACGGTGGCGCGCCCGCACCGGAGGCCGACGTGGTGGCCAGCGCCATGGCCAGCCCCAGGGTTGCCGTCGCGCTCTGGAGGAGCGCGGTCAGGAGCGCCGCCAGCAGAAAGAGCAAGATCGGCGCCTCGGCCGCTGCGAAGAGGCGCGCGAGGTGGGCGCTGCCGCCCAGCGGCTCTGCCCCCAGGCGCAGCAGGTGCATGCCGTAGAAGACGAAGCCGAGTCCCATGAGCAGGTTGCCGGCCCAGCGCCATCGGGTGCCGCGTCGCCACTGGCGCACCAGGAAGCCCGCGGCCAGCAGCACCAGGGCGAAGGGGCCGAGGTCAAACGCGATGAGGTGCGCGGTGACGGCGGTGCCCACCCCCGCACCGAGGATGACGGCCATCGCCTGGCGCAGGGTGAGCACGCCCCCCTCCACTAGGCCGATGAGGAGGACGCTGATGGCGGCGCTGCCCTGGAGGCTAACCGCCGCCAGGAGGCCGGCGAGGGCAGCAGCTAGCGAGCTACCCGCCGCCAGGCGGACCACGGCGCGGAAGGGATAGCGACGCGCCTGCCGCAGCGGCTCCAGCGCCCGCTCCATTCCGTAGAGGAAGAGGGCCAGGCCGCCGACCAGCGCGCACGTGTGGCTGAACGAGAACGGCGTGGCCATGGGCTGAGACTCACAGCGAGTATCACAGCCGGCCGTCAGCCAGACCTGCCGCCGGACGCCGGCCTAGAACAGCCCGACAACCTTGCCGTCCTTGAGGTCCACGTGGACCGCCGCCGGCACGCTCGGCAGCGCCGGCATGGTGCGCATCTCGCCGAGGAGCGGATAGACGAAGCCGGCCCCAACCGAGGCGCGGATGTCGCGCACCGTCACCCGGAAGCCACGTGGCCGCCCCTTGAGGTTCGGGTCGTGCGACAGGCTCAAATGCGTCTTGGCCATGTTCACTGCCAGTTTGTCGTAGCCGAGTTTCGTGAAGAGTTTGATCTTCGCCTCGGCCTCCGGCAGGTAGTCCACGCCGTCGGCGCCGTAGATTTTCGTGGCGATGATCTCAATTTTCTTCTTGAGCGGGGCGTCGTCGGGGTAGAGGAACTTCATCTGATGCGGCTTGCCCACCGCCTTGACCACCGCCTGGGCGAGTTCGCGCGCGCCCTCGCCACCCAGCGCCCACGCGTCCGAGGGCACTGCATCCTCCGCGCCGGCCGACCGGGCGAACTTGCGCACCAGGTCTATCTCCTCGTCGGTGTCGGTGAGGAAGCGGTTGATGGCGACGACAGCGGGAATCCCATGCAGCGTCACGTTCTCAATGTGCTTGGCGAGGTTTTCGCAGCCGCGCTCCAGCGCCGCGCGGTTGGGCTTGCCATAGACCTCCGGCGGCAGCGGCTTGCCCGGCGGGGCGTCAAAGGCGCCGCCGTGCATCTTCAGCGCGCGAATGGAAGCAACGATGACCGCGCCATCCAGTCGCAGCCCGCTCTGGCGACACTTGACGTTCACCATCTTCTCGAAGCCGCAGTCGGCGCCGAAGCCGCTCTCGGTGACCACGTAGTCGGCCAGTTTCAGCGCAATCATGTCGGCGAGGACGCTGTTGTTGCCGTGGGCGACGTTGGCGAACGGGCCGCAGTGCTGGATTACGGGGGTGTTCTCAGTGGTCTGCACCAGGTTGGGCATGAGCGCATCGCGCAACAGGACGGTCATTGCGCCCGCCGCCTTGAGGTCCTCGGCGGTGACCGGCTTGCCCTTGCGGGTGTAGCCGACGACCATGCGGCCAAGGCGCGCCCGCAGGTCCTCTAGGCTAGTCGCCAGCGCTAGGATGGCCATGGTTTCGGTGGCGACGGTGATGTCGTAGCCGGTCTCGCGCGGGATGCCGTTATTCTTGCCGCCGAGGCCGATGACGATGTGGCGCAGCGCCCCATCATTGAGGTCCACGCAGCGGCGAATCTGGATGTTCAGCGGGTCAATGTCCAGTTGGTTGCCGTGGCGCAGGTGCGCGTCCACCATGGCGCAAAGGAGGTTGTGCGCGCTCTCCACCGCGTGCACATCGCCGGTGAAGTGCAGGTTGATTTCCTCCATCGGCAGGACCTGCGAATAGCCGCCGCCGCAGGCGCCGCCCTTGATGCCGAAGGTCGGCCCCTTGGAGGGCTGGCGCAGGGTGTTGATGGCGCGCATGCCGATCTTCGCCAGCGCCTGCCCCAGGCCGATGGTGGTTACCGTTTTGCCCTCGCCCAGCGGCGTCGGCGTAATCGCCGTTACCGTGATGAGTTTCCCGTTCGGCCGGTCCTGCAGGCGCTTGAGGATGTCCAGGCGAATCTTCGCCATGTACCAGCCGTAGGGCACCAGTTCTTCCTTCCTGATGCCCAGGTCTGCCGCGATATCCATAATGGGCCGCAACTTCGCCGCCTGCGCGATCTCCAGGTCACTCGGCACCTTCTTGTAGTCCACCATGCGCAACCCTTTCCCGTGGCAGAAACCCGAAACGCCCCCGTCTCCCGTTGCCGCGCCCGTGCGCCAGCCCGCGGCCGGGGACACACAGGTGCAGGATTGTAGCAACGCGGCCGCGAAGCGGTCAACGGAAAATTTGTCTCCCGCGTCCGCGGGACGGGACGCCGTCGTCCGGCGCGCCCTGGACCGCACCTCGGCAGCTGGCGAGTGCATGTCTGCCGGTTGACCGCGCGGCAGGGCGGGGCGCATAATAATGAAGCTGCAAGGGTGGGCAGCAGAGGAGGGATGGGGATGAACCTGGCGGCGGATGGGCGGGGCGGAGGCACGATGTGGTGGGCGCTGGCCCTGGGGTTGGCGCTCGCCGTGCGCGCCGCGGTCGGCGGGGAGGTGAAACAACAGATGCGCAGCGAGGTCATTGACGCGAGCCGTTTCGTGGACGCGACCGCGCCCGACTGCGGCCTGCAGCGGGCGATCGACGCTCTGCCGCCGGGCGGCACGCTCCTCCTGCCAGCGGGCCGATACGTCCTGCGGCGCAGCCTCATGCTCAAATCCGATATGACTTTCAGCGGCGTCGGGCCGGAGACGGTGCTCACCGTCGCGCCAGCGCTGCCGTGCACGACGCTGGCAGCCGACGCGGCCAAAGGCGCCACCGAGGTCGCCGTCGTCAGCGTTGCCGACTTTACCCCCGGCATGCAGGTAACCGTGCGCGACCAGGACAACAACGCCTGGAACGAGACCTTTGCCATCATCACCGCCGTGGAGGGCCCCCGCCTCAAACTGGACCGCCCCCTGTGTTTCGCCTACGCCGCCGCTAAGAAGGGCCAAGTGGGCAACCTCTTCCCGGCACTCATGGCCGAGGGCCAGAAGAACCTCACCATCCAGTTCCTCCGCATCATTGGCCCGGAGACGCAGCCGCCCTTCAATCGCTTTGTCCTCTCGGCCATTCATCTGGTGCGCTGCGAGAACGTCCTCATTACCCACTGCACCGTGGAACGCTGGCACAGCGACGGCTTCAGCGTCCAGGGCGGGCGCCACGCGCGCATCATGGAGAACGTCGCCCGCGGCAACGCCGGCCACGGCTTCCATCCCGGCACCGGTTTGCAGGATTCCTTCTGGAGCGGCAACCTCGCCGAGGGCAACGGCGCCTTCGGACTCTACTACTGCTGGGACAACCGCCGCACCATCGTCAGCCGTAACCGCTTCCTCGCCAACGGCACCTATGGCGTCGGCCGCCTCGGCGACGGGCGCGACCAGGACTGCCTGGTGTACGACAACCTCTGCGAGCGCAACGGCGCCGCCGGCATCCACTCCGGCCAGTGGGGCGACTGCAAACTCAACTTCATCGTCGGCAATCGCGTCGTCAACAACTGCCAGAAGCAGCCCGGCGCGGGCATCCTCCTGCAGAAGACCCAGCAGACGGTGGTGGCGAAGAACGAGATTGTGGACGACCAGGCGGCGCCGACGCAGGTCATCGGCGTGGAGGAACTTGCCGACGGCACTGACCGCAACTACATCTGCGCTAACGTGGTGCGCGGTGCGCGCCAGGCGCTCCTCATCCGCGGCAAGGAGACGCGCGCCGGCGACGCCTATCCCGGCGACATCCCGCCCGACCGCCTCGCCGTGCTCAATGATCTTCTGCAGCGCGAGGCGGAGAACTGGGCCGCGTGGGAGGTGCAGCGTCGGGTGCTCGCCCCGCCGGTCCCGCCCACCGGGCAGAATTAGGCGCTTGCCCGGCGCATTCCGGGCGGCGCCCTGGCCTCGGGGGGCGGCCTAGGCCAGCTGGCTCTCGGCGGCGCACCAAGAGCGCCAGGCGCATATCGCTCACCTCCGGCGGATGGTGCAGTGCCGTGCTCACCGCCAAACTATGCATTGCCGCCTGCACGATATCCTCCGGCGCTGCGTCCACTCCCGCTGCCTGATAGAACAGGCGCGTGTAGTCCGGACTCCAACTGCGCGCGATGGACGGCCAGCGCGGCTTCCACAGGTGGTCAATCAACTCCACGAACCGCGCCAGTGTGCAGTTTGCGCTCATGGCTCATCCTCCCGGCGTTGGCGCGCATCATGTGTGTGTCCCCGCCCTGTGGGGTGTGTCCGCGTGCACGGCACAACGGCCGCCCAGTCTGCCATGCGCAGGAGCGCCGCACACTTCATGACCGCGCGGACGATGCGACCGCAGACCTGGGCCAGATTCTCCTGCCGTGACCAGCACTTACCCCTGCGGTTGGCCATACAGGCCAGCGGGAGGAGGGCTTCTGGGCCGCTGGGCCACTGGTGATGCAAGGCCCATCTGCGGGCGTCCATGCGCATCAGCTGACTCCTTTCCGGCAATCTGCCATCGCCAACGCCCCTCACCCTATGGGCTGAATGTTGCATTTTTCGGGGGGCGGAGAGGACATACGGCAGCCAGGCGGAGAGCACAACTTCGTGTGGCAGCGCCGGTTAGAGATTTTTCCCGAAACTCAAGATTTTTGCAGTGGATGTTGCATTTTTGGCGGGGGTCGCGGGGATTAGGCAACTGGGGCGCAGGAGCAGGATTGAACAGGGGGGCAGCTACTTGACGACGAGGACCGGGCAGGGCGCTTCCTCCATGATGAGTTGCCGCTCGCGCGCGGCAAGGTCAAGTTTGGTGAGGGAGGCGCGGAACTCGGCGATGACGATGAGGTCGGCACCGCGTGCCTTCTGCTCGGCGAGGACTTCACTGTGGCAGGTGCCTGTGCGCAGGACGGCCTCCATGGGCACGCCGGCCTGGCGCGCCATCTGCGCGGCATAGGACAGGTAACGCTGCTGGTTCTGTGCCAACTGCGCCTCAAACTCGCGCACTTCCTGCTCCACCAGGATGCGGACCGACATCAGTTTTTTGAGCGTGTCGGTGTCCACGACGCTGACGGCGGTGAGTTTAGCGCCGGTGGCGCCGGCGAGGCGGATGGCGTATTCAGTGGCCTTGGCGGCGGCGGCGGTGCCTTCAACCAGGACGAGGATATTTTTCCAGGGCGGCGCGGACATGACTCCCCCTTCTCAGGAACGTGGCGTGCTACGGCCCTCGGCGGCGGCCTTCAGGAGGCGCATGATGATGAACTCGTCGCGCTCCCGCTCCTCCAGGACGCTGCCGATGTAAGCCAGTGTCTCGGCATATGCAGGCAGAAAGACCTTGTCCAGGGCGTTGACGCGGCGCTGGGTCTTGCGCACCTCGCGCGCCAGGCGGAAGACGGCGTTCTCAATCTCGGCGAGGCGGTCAATGCTCTCCAGCGCCTCGCGGAAACGGGCGCCCACCTCGTCAAAGGCGGCGCTGCCGGCGAGGAAGCTGCCCGCTGGCACGGCGGCGGGGTGTTCACCGCGCAGCGTCGGCAGGTAGATGCCCATCAGCGAGCGCGTCTGGATTGTCGCGGCGTGCGGCGGCCGCGGGGCGGCGGCCGCGGCGGCCAGGGACAGCGTGCCCGTGCACAGCAGCGCCGCCCGGAGCGTCGCGTGGGCGCGCGCCATCTTCTCATGCGCCTCCGCCTGGGCGCGCTTGGCCGCCTCCACCAGGCTCATCAGTTCCAGGACGAGTATCTCCCGCTTACGCTCCAACATCTCGTAGCCTTCGCGGATGAAGGCCAGGTCCTGCTTCAGGCGCAGGAGGCTCGCCTTGGTCGGCGGCAGCGGCAGTTTGGCCATTATGACTTTCCCTTGTAGTGCGCTGCCAGTTCCTCTTCGCTGAGGCGGTGGAGTTCCTCACGCGGCAGGAGGCTGATGACCTCCCAACCCAGGTCCAGGGTCTGCTCAATGGGGCGGTCCTCATCCTCCCCCTGGGCGAGGAAGCGGCGCTCAAACTGTTCGCCAAACTCCAGGTAGCGCTTGTCCAGCGACGGCAGTTCCTCCTCGCCGATGATGGCAGCGAGGGCACGCACCTGCTTGACGCGGGCGTAGGCGGCGAAGAGTTGGCTGGCGAGATGGGCGTGGTCGTCGCGCGTCCGGCCGGGGCCGATGCCGTCCTTCATCAGGCGCGAGAGGCTCGGCAGGCCGGCAATGGGCGGATAGATGCCGCGCTGGAAGAGTTCGCGCTCCAGGACGATCTGCCCCTCGGTGATGTAGCCGGTGAGGTCGGGCACCGGGTGGCTGATGTCGTCGGCAGGCATGGTGAGGATGGGCATCTGGGTGATGGAGCCGGCGGCGCCCCTGATGCGGCCGGCACGCTCATAGATGCTGGCCAGGTCGCTGTAGAGGTAACCGGGATAGCCCTTGCGAGCGGGGATTTCGCCGCGGGCGACGCCCACCTCGCGCAGCGACTCGCAGTAGTTGGTCATGTCGGTGAGGATGACCAGGATGTGCATCCCCAGGTCAAAGGCGAGGTGCTCGGCCAGCGTCAGCGCCAGGCGCGGGGTGAGGAGGCGCTCCACCGAGGGGGCATCGGCCAAGCTGAGGAACATGGCGACGCGGCTGAGCGCGCCCGACTCCTCAAAGTTGCGCACGAAGAACTGGGCGACGTCGTGCTTGACGCCCATGCCGGCGAAGACGATGGCGAATTCCACCATCTCGCCGCGCAGTTTAGCTTGGCGGGCGATCTGGGCGGCGATCTGGTTGTGCGGCAGGCCGTTGCCGCTGAAGATGGGCAACTTCTGCCCGCGCACCAGCGTGTTCATCCCGTCCAGCGCCGAGATGCCGGTCTGGAGGAAGTCGCGCGGATACTCGCGGGTGTAGGGGTTGATCGGCTCGCCGGCGACGTCGCGGCGGATGCCGCCCAGCGGCGGCGGGCTGCCGTCCAGCGGCCGGCCGAGGCCGTCGAAGACGCGCCCGAGCATGGCGCGCGTTACCTCCAGGTGCAGCGTCTCGCCGAGGAAGCGCACGCGCGTGCCGCCCGTGCTCAGGCCGGTGGTGCCCTCAAAGACCTGCACCACCGCGGCGCGCTCGCTCACCTCCAGGACGCGCCCCAGGCGCAGTTCGCCCGCCGCGTCGCTCACCTCCACAACCTCGTCATAGGCCACCTGGCGCACCGGCTCGACGAAGAGGAGCGGGCCACTGATGCGCGCCACGCCGACGTATTCCAGGCCTCTGTCGGCCAGCGTCGTCGTGTGCTCTTCCCCGCGGCGTGCGCCGCCGGGGAGTCCGCATTCCCCAGGCCGTGATTCACCCATCAGGCAAACTCCCGTTGCAGAGCGTCCAGTTGCTCGCGCGTCTCCCGCTCCAGGGCGGTGAGTTCCTCTAGGTGGTCGTTGGCGATGGTGGACTTCGCCCGCAGGAGGCGCTGGATGCAGGGCAACTGGGTCAAGCGCCAGAGCGGCGCGCCGCGCTCAATAATCTCGCGCCCGCGGTCATAGACCAGGAGGATGAGGCGCAGCAGGCCGACCTGCTTGCGTGGCACGGCGTACATGTCCACCGGGTCAAAGGCGTTCTGCTGCAGGAAGGCGTCGCGCAGCAACTCGCTGACGAAGAGCACCAGGCGCTGCGAGTCGGGCAGGACGTCGGGGCCGACGAGTTTGACAATCTGCTGCAGTTTCTCCTCGCGCTGGAGGAGGTCCAGCGCGAGGGCGCGCATGGTCACCCAGTCGGGGTCCACCGCCGCCCACCACTCGGCGACCTCGGCGGCATACTCGCTGTAACTGCGCAGCCAGTGGATGGCCGGGTAGTGGCGGGCGTTGGCCAGGTCGGTGTCCAGCGCCCAGAAACAGCGGATGAAGCGGCGGGTGTGCTGGGTGACTGGCTCGCTGAAATCGCCGCCCATGGGGCTGACGGCGCCGACGATGGTGACCGAGCCGCGTGCGCCGCCGAGTGTCGCTACCGCGCCGGCGCGTTCGTAGAACTGTGCCAGGCGCGTCTGCAGGTAGGCGGGATAGCCCTCTTCGGCAGGCATCTCCTCCAGTCGGCCGGAGAGTTCGCGCAGCGCCTCCGCCCAGCGCGAGGTGCTGTCGGCCATGACGCCGACATCGTAGCCCATGTCGCGGTAGTATTCGGCGATGGTGATGCCGGTGTAGATGGAGACCTCGCGGGCGGCGACGGGCATGTTGGAGGTGTTGGCAATCATGACGGTGCGTTCCAGGAGGGGTCGCCCGGTCCTGGGGTCGGTCAACTTCGGGAAGGAGGTGAGGACGTCGGTCATCTCGTTGCCGCGCTCGCCGCAGCCGATGTAGACGATGATGTCGGCATCGGACCACTTGGCGAGGGAGTGCTGGGTCATGGTCTTGCCGGTGCCGAAGCCGCCGGGAATCATGGCGGCACCCCCGCGCCCGATGGGGAAGAAGGTGTCAATGACGCGCAGGCCGGTGAGCAGCGGGGTGCGGATCGGCTCACGACAGTGGTAGGGGCGCGGGCGCCGCGCCGCCCACTCCTGGGCCAGGCGCAGCGGCCGCTCCCCCCCCGCCGTGGCCACCACGGCGATGACCTCCTCGACTGTGTAGTCACCCTCCGGCGCGATCTGGCGCAGGCGGCCCTGGCAGTCCGGCGGCACCAAGACGCGATGCTCCACCAGCGGCGTCTCCGGCACGACGCCGATGATCTGGCCGGGGCCGATCTCCTGGCCCACCTGCGCCCGCGGTGTAAAGTGCCAGCGGCGGGCGCGGTCCAGCGGGTCGGCCTTCTCGCCGCGCGGCACATACGCCCCGCAGCGCTCGGCAATCACCCGCAGCGGCCGCTGGATGCCGTCGTAGATGTTCCCCATCAGGCCTGGCCCTAATTCCAGCGACAGGAGCTTGCCGGTGGGATAGACCGGGTCGCCGGGACGCAGGCCGGCGGTGTTCTCATAGACTTGGATGGTGGCCAGATCACCGACGAGGCGCACGACCTCGCCCACGAGGTGGCGCGGGCCGACCTCTATGACTTCATACATCTGCGCGGCGCGCATGTTCACCGCGTCCACAATCGGACCGCTGATGCGCACCAGGCGCGGTTGTCCACCAGTTGTGGCTGTTGGCGTGCTCATGGCTCGGCAAACAGTATGGGCGCGAGGAGTCGGTTGAGGGCGGCGCGGTTGCGCCGCAGGCGCGCGGCGAAGGTATTGTCCCAGCGGATGCGGCCATCGGCGGCCTCGATGACGACGCCGCGCGGCGCGCCCACCGCCGGCGTTATCGCTATTTGTGCCTGCAGTTCCGGGCGGGCGGCGGCCACGGCGATTTCGCCGGCCAATCCCGCCACGTCCAGCATCTCGCCGCTGGCGACGCCAACGCTGACGCGGATGGGTGCTGTGCCTACCAGGTCGGCGGGCAGGCCGCGTATGGCCTCGGCGGCGAGGGCGACGATGACGCGGCGGTAGTCCGCGCCAGTCAGCGCCAGGAGTTGGTCCCGGGCCGCCGCCAGCGCTGCGTCCAGGATTTCCTGGCGGGCGGCGAGCTTCCGGCGCGCGACCTCCAGTTCAGTGCTCGCCAGTATCATCTGGGCGCGTCTGGCGCCGCGTGCGCGGGCGCTGGCCAGGCTGCGCTCGGTCTCGGCCTGGGCCTCGGCGCGGGCGGCGGCCAAGATGTGCTCCGCCTCGGCGCGCGCGCGGTTGATCACCCGCTCGGCTTGGCGGCGGGCGTCGGCCAATATCTCCTCGCTCAAAACCGCCTGCGGGTTGTCGCTGGCCATGTTATACCTTTACTCCCACGGCGGCACGGATGACGTCCGCCAGCGTCCGCCGCCCCGGACGCGGTCCCTGCGGCCCGGGGATCTCCACCGCCAGCGGCAGTTCCTCGCCGAAGCGGAGCGCCTCCACCTCCTCGCGCACCATGTCGGCTACCTCCTCGGTGAAGATGACCACGCCGGCGTGGCGCGTGCGCGCCTGGCGCAGCGCCGCCAGTGCCTCGGCGCGGCTGGCGACGGCGATGCCGGGCACGCCAGCGCAGGCAAAGCCGAGGACAGTGTCCTCGTCGGCGATGACCAGATAAGTATGGCTCATAGGAGTCGCAGCAGCATGATGCCGATGATGAGACCGTAGATGGCAATGCCCTCGGCCAGGCCGACGAAGATGAGGGCGCGGCCGAGGAGTTCGGGGCGCTCGCTGGCAGCGCCGAGTGCAGCGGCGCCGACGCGCGCCACCGCGTAGCCGGCCGCCAGGCAGGAGATGGCCACCACGCCCGCGGCGGCATAGGCGATGGCCGTCGTCTTGTCCGCGCCGGCCGGCTTGGTCCCACCCTCCTCGCCAGCGAAGGCAACCCCTGCTGACAGTGCCAGCGCCACCAGGAGCACCAACAAGCTCACCACCGCCCAACGCTTACTGCACGGCGCCATAGTTTCCCTCCTCTTCCCGGTCTCAACTGATGCGGAAGGGCCGGTAGCGCGTCCCGGCGCCCTCCAAGAACTTGCCGAAGAACTCATAATACTCCAGACGCATGCACTGCACAAAGACGATCATGCCCTCCAGGGCGATGACGAGGGCATTGCCGAGCACGAGCACCAATGCGCTCCACAACAGGCCAATGGGCAGGTCGCGCACGGCCTCTTCCAGGCTGAAGACCGCCAGGCAGAGTCCGGCGTGGGCGAGGGCAAAAGCGCCCACGCGGGCGAAGGAAACGGTCTTGGCCAGATAGGTGGAGACGGTCTCCAGGACGCCGATGCCGCCGTGGAGGATCATGGTCAGGCCGCCTTCGCCGTGGCGCCGGCGGGCGAGTAGGTGCAGGAGCGGCTCGCGGAAGAAGAGTATCGCCAGCGGCAGAAAGACGAGGAGCGCCAGGTGCCGCAGCGTGGGCGCGCCGGGGCCAAGGATGACGTAGCGCAGGCCAAGGCCGAGCGCGCCCCAATAGAAGATGATGCCCACGACGCCGAAGCGGTCCAAGGTGCCGGTGAGGTAGTCACCGCGGCGGAAACAGTTGATGATGTTGAGAATCACGCCGGCGCTGATGAGGAGCGCGCCGAGGGCGATGGGAATCTCCAGGACCCAGATGACGCTGGCGGGGTTGCGCTCGTCCAGCGGGCGCACCCAGAGGGCGGGCAGGATGTCCTTGCCGAAGACGCTGCCGTAGAGGAAGCCGGCGAGGGCGCTGGCCAGGCCAGCGGCGGCGATGACGAAGCCAAGGTCGCGCATCTCTGCCTCGCGGCTGCGATAGCGCACAAGGAGGCCGATGAGGGCGAGGACGGCGCCCTGGCCGACGTCGCCGAACATCAGGCCGTACATCAGGAGAAAACTCAACGCCACCAGTGGCGTCGGCTCCACCTCGTTGTAACGCGGCAGGCCGAAGCCACGCACCAGGAGGCCAAAGGGGCGCAGGAGCGGATGCGGCCGCATGAGGACGGGCACCTCCTCCAGCGCGGTGCCGCTCTCCTCCGGCTCACGCACCTGGAGCACCAGGCGGCCGCCGGTCTCCTGCAGGAGTCGCTCGCTGACGGTGGCGACGTAGTCGGCGGGGAGCCAGCCGCTGATGACGCAGGTGCTGCTGGTGTGGCCGAAGTTCATCTCGGCCTCGATGAGTGCTTGCTCTAGGTGCAGGCGGCGCTCCAGCGCGGCGATAGTGGGCGCCGCCCGCCGGGCGAAATCGTCCAGCGCGCTGCGCAGTTTGCGGTGTTCCTGACGAATCTGCTCCAGACGCTCCTGGAGTCCGGCAACGATGGCGGCGGGCGTGCCCTTGGGTGCGGCGGCGAGGTCATCGGGGGCGAAGCGGTGTTCCTTGAGGAGCGTCTCGAGGGCGAAGCGGCCCTTGCGGCTGGTGATGGCGATGAGGCGGCGCCGGTCGCGATCGGTGGCCGCAGCGCCATGCAGGCGGGGCTGTTCCAAGAGGATGATGTTGTCGCGCGCTGCCTCGGCTAGGCGGGCCAGGTCGCTGGCGCGGATGGTGCCGATGGCGAAGTGCAGGAAGGGCGATTCCACGATCCGCGCCAGCGGCACGTTGAAGATGCCGAGTAGGTCCAAGCGGAGAAGTTCCTCCTGGATTTCCTCGGCTTGGTTCTCCAGCGCGGCGCGGGCGGCAAGGATCTTCTCTGCCTCGCTCTCCAGCGCCGATATCTTGGCCTCCACCGCCGCCAGCGGCTCGTGCGTCTCCTCGGCGGCCTCCGGCAGCGTCGCCAGACCGATCTTCTCGCGCAGCGCCGTCAGCCGTGTTGCCAGCGCCCGGCAGCGGTCCAGGTCGCCGCTCGGCCGCGCCGGCAGGAGCGGCGCCGTCGCCTCTTCTGGCCGCATCGCGACGAGGTGCAGGACGCCCAGCCGGCCGAGGGCAGTAGTCACCCGCCGGACATCCTTTGCCAGGATGACCATGTCCACGCGCTTCATGGGCACGGGCCGCAGCGCCACGATTTTGCTCCCTACCGGTGCGTGGCCACCAATTGCGCGGTGATCTGCTCGCGCGGCAGGGCGTGGCGGATGCCTTCCGTCACGCGCACCAGGTTGGTCAGTTCTACCCGCTTGATGTAATAGTAGGCCACTACTGCCGCGATATCCAGCATGGATTCGGCAAAGGCGCGCACCGCCAGGCGATACTGCTGCACCCGCAGCGCCTCCTCCAGGTCGGTGGGCGACGGGCTCCAGCTGCGGCCGGGCGGCACGGGCATGAGGGGCGCGACCGAGTGCGCCAGCGCTGCCGGCCAGTCGGCGGCGGCGTAAAGCGCCTGTGCCTCTGCCTCCCTGAAATGAAGCTCGCTCCAGACGAGGAAGGGCTTGATTTCCTCGTAGGGCCTGCTGGTGTAGAGGCGGGCGCGCGCCAGCGCGACGAGGTTGCTGGCGTCCACGTCGTAGGCGACGAGTCGGCGCGTCCAGGCAGTCAGGCGGCGGGCGCGACCGAGATGCGCCAGTTTCTCATAGTAGGCGTGGTCCAGCGTCATCTCAATGGCAAAGGTGTCCAGTCCGCCCGGCGGCGGGGTTGCGGCCAGGCGCTCCAGTGCTGTGGCGAACTCCACTGTGGGCAGGAGAGCTGCCACGCGGCGCAGATTGGGCGCCGCGAAGATGTCGTCCAGCGGCAGTGCCAGCCAGGCAGGCAGTGGCGCCATGAGCGCCTCGGCGGCGCGGCGGTCGCCACCGGCGAGGTGGCAGCGCAGCGCCACGCGCAGGTTGTCCAGTTGGTAGCGGACGAGGAGCCATTCCCAGAGGGCGGCCATGTCGCCGCGCAGGTAGCGGAGGACGCGGTCGAGGTTGACAAGGTGCTCGCCGAGGAGGTGGTGCTCAAACTCCAGATGGTTGGCGACAGCGGCGCGGGGGAGGAGGCGGCGGAAGAACTCGCCGAGATGGCGGGCTTCGGCGAGGGCCGTCAGGCGGTCTGCCTCAAAGAGTTTGCTGCGCATGCCCCGCACCTTGGCACCGATGAAGTCGTCGCCGGCGGGGAAGAAGATGCGTCTTGTTGGTGCGGCGATGGGCTATCCTCCTGCATCGGCCCCGGCCAGGACGCGGGCGGCGGCCTGCGCCGCGTCGGTCAAGCGCTCACGACTGCGCGCCAGGCAGACTGCATCGGCCTCCAGGGCTGCGGCGATGCGGGCGGCGCGCTCGCGCTCGGCTGCCGCCGCGGCCTCAGTTATCAGGCGCTGCGCCTGCTCGTACGCTTGGCGGCGCGCCTCCTCCTGCAGGGCGCGTGCCTCCTGCCGCGCCTTCGCTAGTATCTCCCGCGCCTCCTGCTCTGCCTGGCTGACAATGGCGCGGGCCTGCTCCTCTACCTCCAACATCTGCCGGATGACGTTGCCAATTGGCGCCGTGCCCACCCACTTACTCCTCTGCCCGGATGATATCCAGCACCTCGGTGGGGGTGTGCGCCTCCAGGAGGCGTTTGACAAGGCCCGGCGACTGGATGAGCCGGGCGATTTCCGCCAGCGCCTGGATGTGCGGGCCGGGGTTATCCGGCCGCGCTAGGAGGACAAAGACGAGGTTGGCCGGCTTGCCGTCCAGGGCGTCAAACTCCACGCCACGCGGCGAGATGCCGAGCGCCGCCACGAGACGGTTCACCGAAGGGTGCTTGCCATGGGGGATGGCAACGCCGTTGCCGATGCCGGTGGACATCAGTTTTTCGCGGTCGCGCAGGGCCTGCAGCGCCCCCTCGCGGTCGTGGATGCTGCCGCAGCGCATCAAGAGGTCAACAAGTTCCTCAAAGGCTTCCTCTTTGTCGGCGGCCTCAAGGTTCAGTTTGATGGCGGCCGGCGGGAGGAGTTCAGAAATCTTTGTCGCGGGTTGTGTTTCCGCAGGGTTATCTTCCACAGCGGCGGCTTTCCTGAAGAGAGGCACGTTTCTTCCTCGCCAAAAAGCAAAGGCCCTATCGGGCCTGGATACAAGCAAAAATATCATAGCATATTCGCTGCGGCAGTGCAATGGGGAATCAGAGGTGACGCCGGTAGGAGTGGTTTGCGCGCGGCGGTGCGCGCGGTTACAATGCTCCCGCTTCCGGCTCGCGGCCGCTGTGGGGGAAAATGCCTTGCTCCTTGGCGTCATTGCCGACGACTTCACTGGTGCGCACGATGTGGGTGCCGCCTTTGCCGCGCAGGGATTTGCGGTGGCCGTCTTGACGCGGCGGGCGCGTGTGGCCGACTACGTGCGTGACGCGGACATCCTCGTCCTGGATACCGACAGCCGCGGCGAGGAGCCGGCATCGGCCTATGCGCGCGCGGTGGCGGCGGCGGAGGCGCTGTGCGCGGTGCGGCCGCGAATGCACATCTACAAAAAAATCTGCTCGGCCTTCCGCGGCAATGTCGGCGCCGAACTGGATGCGGTGCTGGACATCGTGGGTGTGTCCAGCACCGTGGTCGTGCCCGCCTTTCCACAGATAGGCCGTGTTACTGCCGGTGGCGTGCACCACGTGCGCGGGGTGCCGCTGCATGAGACGCCATTCGCCGCTGAGGTGCGCGCGCTGGCGGGCGATTCGTTCCTGCCCGGCATTCTCCAGCGGCAGATGCGCCGCACCGTTGGCCACTTGGCCGGCGAGGCGGTGCGGGCCGGGGCAGAACAGGCACGCCGGGCACTGGACGCGCTCTGGGTGCGGCATGAGGTGGTGGTGGCGGATGCGGCGTCGGAATCGGACCTGGGCATCATTGCCCGCGCCAGCGAGGGTTTAGGGGTGGTGGCGGGCAGCGGCGGGCTGGCGCGCGCCATCGCCGCTGGCTTGCCCGATCGTCGTCTGGCGGCGCATCGTCGACGCCAGTTGCCGCGCGTGCCGCGGGGACCGACACTGGTGGTGAGCGGGTCGCTGACCGCGGTGGCGGCGGAGCAGATGGCAATGCTCCTGGCGCAGGGGGTGCATGGCTTTGCGCTGACGGAGACGGTGATTTTCCGCGAGACGGGCGCGGCGGCGGCCACGGAAGCCCTCGTGACAAGCGCCAGCGCCTGCCTGAAGCGTGAGGGGGTCGCGCTCTTTTATTTGCCGTCCGGTGTGGAGCGGCTCTGTGCGCTGCGGCAGCGGGCCGCGGCGATGGGCTGGACGGAGGCGCGCCTGAAGCGGGAGGTATTTGCGGTGCTCGGACGTCTTGCCGCGCGCATCGCCACCGAGGGGGGCGCTGGCAGCCTTATCCTCGCCGGCGGCGGCACCGCGGCTGCCGTTTGTGAGCACCTGGGCATTGTCGCCACGCGCCTCGTGCGCGAACTGGACATCGGCACGGCACTGGCGGTGGCCTGCGGCGAGCGACCACTGGGACTGGTGGTCAAACCGGGCGACTTTGGTACGGTTGACTTTCACCTGCGGGCGTTGCAGGCGCTACGTGCCGAAGCAGAGCGCGAGGAGGCCTCCACCTGAGAAGGCCGCGCCGCCGCGCCGAACCGCTGCCTGACGGGAAGATATCAGTAGGGGACGCGGAAGATTTCGTCAATCAGTTCCGCCGCATACATGCCCTTGCCTGGCTCAATGAGTTTCAGGCCGAGTTGTCTGCGGATGCGCGCGGGCGTGTCGTCGTCCATGAAGTCAAACTCGGGCGGGCGGAAGTTGACCTTGTTGAGCAGGCGGCGCAAGAAAATATTGTAGGGGTATTCCACGAGGTTGGCGAGAAAGTCCACTGTTTGCGTCGGGCTGACCCAGGCGCCGAAGCCACCCCAGATAATGTTGATCTGCGCGCCAATGTCTGTCCAGTGACGGTCAACGTTATTGCGGATGGCGAAGTCGCGGATGGCCGGCGGGAAGTCCCACATGCTGGCTGTGCCGAAGACGGGGGTGAAGTCCAAACTGCGATAATACCACATGCTGAAGCCACCCTCAACGCGCTTCTCCGTCCACCATCCCGCGAAGCGATTGCGCCACCCATGCTTGCCGACGTCGGCGTAGCCGAAGCCGAACTCCAGGACTTTGGTCGGTTGGATGTCAATGACGAAACTCGGCCCGAAGGCCATTTCCCAGGAGAAGATGTCGGTGAAGTCCAGGATGAGGTCTTTGGTGGTTACCCATGCGTATTTGGGGTAAGACCACTTGTCAATGACCATGCGGTAGGCGTCGTATTTTTCGGAACTGCGGACGACACAGCCGGCGCACGCGCAGACCAACAGAATCGCAGCGAGCATAAGGGGCGTGAACTTCTTCATCGGCAATTCCTCCGCATTGGCTCCAGCATCGGCAGGATGCGCTCTGCACCGACGCCGCAGTGCCGCGCGGATTATAGCAGCGGATTTTTTCGCGTGTCAAGAAAAAAGAATGCGGGCGAAAGGGCGGCAGCGCACGCGGCCGGAGTATGTTTCTGGCGGGGAAGCGGGCTTTTTGTGGCGCGGGGGCGGGGCACGACACTGCTTCCGCGGGGACGTTGCCTCGTGGCGGCGTGGGGCGTACAATTCGACGGTGCTTCGGGTCGTGTTCTTCTAAGTTTGCAGAAGCGGATGGGAAGGGAATGGAAAAAAGGCCGAACATCTTGGTTCTGATGACCGACCAGCAGCGGGCGGATTGTCTGGGCTGTGCCGGGCATCCGCACGTGCGCACGCCCAACCTTGACCGCCTCGCTGCTGAGGGGACACGCTTTGCAAACTTCCACACCACCTGCCCCATCTGCATGCCGGCACGGAGCAGTTTCCTCTCCGGCCTCTATTGCCACAACCACGGCCAATGGGAGAACCTCGGCTGCCTGCCGCTGGCAACGGACACCTATGCTAGGCGGCTGCGGGCGGCGGGCTATCGCACTGCCCACGTCGGCAAGTCGCATCTATATCCCCATGGCGAGGGCTGCGACCTGCGCCGCGCTGTCCCCTACATGAATGCCCTTGGCTTTGACGACGTCCTGGAGACCACCGGTCCCTGGGCGACGCTCAAAGCCGAGTCCATCCTCACTGAACACTGGCGGGCGCTCGGCCTCCTGGAGCGCTTCCGCGACGACTACCGCAAGCGTCGTGAGCACCGCCGCAACTCCGGGCGCGAGGCACTCTGGCCGAGTCCCATGCCTGAGGGCGAGGCGCTGGATGATTTCATCGGCCGCACGGCGGTGGAGTACCTGGCCGGGTATGACCGGCGGCAGCCCTTCTGCGTGTTCGTGGGCTTCGGGGGGCCGCACGAGCCGTGGGACCCGCCGCCCTCGTGGGCGGAGATGTATGGCAGCATCATGCCGCAGGAGCCGCTGCCGCGTGCGGCGGTGCCGCCCTGGCTCTCGGAGCCTGCCCGCGACTACGCCCGGCGGATTGGCGGGCGCGACTTTGCCGCCGACGAGTGGCGCGCCGTCCGCCGCCTCTACTACGCCAAGATTTCCCACGTGGATGCCTGGGTGGGTCGCATCCTGGACACCCTCGCCAAACGCGGGCTCCTCGACGAGACCTTCATCCTCTTCTGGTCAGACCATGGCGAGCGCCTGTGTGACCGCGGCGGCCTGTTCAAGGGGGTCTTCTACGATGAGGTGGTGCGTGTGCCGCTCATCCTACGCCGCCCCGATGGCATCGGTGCTGGCAAGGTGGCCACCACGCTTTGCGAGACAACCGACCTGAAGCCGACGCTCCTCGCTGCGGCGGGGCTGGAGGTGGAGGGATGCTTCGGAGCACCGCTGCTGCCCTGCATGGAGCATCCCACCATGGCGGTGCACGAGGCGGTGTTCAGCGAAATTGAGCACGCGGGCCGGCGCGCCACCATGGTGCGCACCGGGCGCTACAAGATGGTGCTGGATGAACAGGCGAATACGCTGCAACTCTTTGACCTGGCGGCCGACCCAGCGGAGGTGCTGAACCTCGCGGGGCGCGAGGATGCCCGCCCGGTTGAGGCACAACTGCGCGAGCGTATCCTCGCCTGGCGTCTGCGCACCGAGACGGTGCAGCAACGTACGCCAGGGCCGGCAGCGAGCGCCTAGAGCCAGTAACGCAGTTGGTAGGCCGCCGATTCCAGGAGCATGCGCGTCCACGGACGCGATTCGTGCGCCGCCAGCGTTACCTCCTGACATTGCGCGATATCGGCCATCGTCTGGTCGCGCAGGCGGCGGGCAAAGACTGGGTCGCACACCACCGCCACCGCCTCCAGTTGATGCAGCAAGCTGCGGTGGTCCATGTTGTAACTGCCCACCACCGCCCAGGCGTCATCTACCACCGCGGTCTTGGCGTGCATCACCGGCCGCGGCCACTCAAAGAGGCGCACGCCGGAGGCGAGGAGCAGGCTGTAGAGGTTGCGGCTGGCGTAGGCGGTCAGTGCGACATCACTGTAGCGTCCGACGACGACGCCGACGAAGACGCCGCGCTGGACGGCGCGGGCCAAGACGCGCCGCAGTCCGCGGTCGGGGATGAAATAGGCGTTCTCAATGAGGATGTAGCGGCGGGCGTTGCGGATGGCATGGAAGTAGGCGCGGCGGATGACGCGGCGCTGGTGGAACTCGCGGTTACCGATGATGCGCACAGCGACGCCGCCGGGGTCGCACACACCGGCAGCCACCGGCACGTCGCCTGTCGGGGTGCTGACCGGGTGAAGGATGCGGTGCCAGCGCCGGCGCATGCCGGCACGGAACTGCCGCGCGCGCGTCGCCGTCTCACGGTAGGGCACGGCCTTGTTCCACGCGTATTCAAAGAGCCAGAGTGCGGTGTCGGCGACCTCGGCGCCATCCAGGCGAAGGTGGGTATCGCGCCAGCCGCGGCCGCCCTCCTCCGGTGCGGCGTAATCGTCGCCGATGTTGAGGCCACCGGTGAAGGTGATGTGCCCATCCACAATGAGGAACTTGCGGTGGTCGCGACGGTTGATCGCCCAACTAGGGCGCGTCAGGACGAGCGGATGATAGACGGCCACGGCGACCCCACCGTCCAGTAGTTCGGTCACGAAGCGGTTGGGTAGGCCGAGCGAACCGATGTAGTCGTAGAGGAGGCGCACCTGCACGCCACGCGCGGCGGCGCGCAGCAGTGCTTGTTGAAACCGGTGTCCCGTGCGGTCGGCACACAGGATATATGTCTCCAGGTCCACGGTGTGCCTGGCCGCTTCAATGGCGGCGAGCATTTCCGGGTAGGCCTCGCGGCCATCCACGAGGAGGCGTGCCGACTCAGCGCGCTGAAAACGGTGCGGCTCGCGGGCATAACGCGCCAGGGCCTCGGCGCAGGTGGGTGGTGGCTCGTCGGCGCCGGGCAGAACCACTGGCCTGGGCGCTGCCGGCCAGCGTCTGGCTAGGCGTCGCCAGCGCCGTCGCGCCCGCCAGGTGCTTACCCAGATGACTGTCAGCGGGTAAGAGACCAGCGCCATTAACAGGCCGGTGAGGAGCACGCCGATCGCCAGCGGCCCGGCCACGTCCAGGCTGAGGTCGGCCAGGGCGGCGGCGAGCGGCTGGAGCGAGGTAATAGGCGCGCGCCAAGACCACGCTTGTACCACTGCCTCCAGTCGGCCCGTGGCTTCGTGCACCCGCGCTGCCCGCGCCGGCCACAGCCAAGTGCCGAGTTTGAACTGCAGGATAGCGAACGGCAGCATTGTGCCAGCGTTGGATAGGAACTGTGGCAGTATGGCAGCAGCTTTGTGGCCGCGCACCAGCCAGGCCATGAACAGGCTCAGGGGAATCTGTAGTCCAGGCAGGGGGAAGGCGGTCGCGAAGAAGCCGGCCGCCACGCCGCGCGCGATGCGGCTCGCCGGCGCTTGCTGGCCAGTTATCTCTCGCAACGCTCGGCGTGTCTGCAGCCGCAGCCGCCGCCACCACCACGTCATCGCGGGTCGCCTCCTCTCCGAGCGCGCTTCGCCTGGACCAGCGCGCCACCTTGACCTGCGCGTCAGATAGCATATCATGTTCTGGTCGTTGTGCGATATCCGAGAGCGTTTGCCGAGGAATCTGGTGAGCGACCAGAAAGCCTGGCTGGCCTGGAGTTCCGGCAAGGATGCCGCCTGGGCGCTGCATGTGGTGCGCACGCGGAAGGTGGCCGCGATTGTCGGCCTCCTGAGCACCGTTACCGCGCCCTACGCCCGCGTCTCCATGCACGGCGTGCGCGAGACGGTGCTGGAGGCGCAGGCCGAGGCGCTCGGCCTGCCCATCCATCGAGTGTACATTCCCGCGCCGTGTTCCAACGAGGCCTATGAGGCAGCCATGCGGCAGGCGCTCGCATCAGCGCGGGCGGCGGGGGTCAACGTCATAGTCTTTGGTGACATCGCGCTGGCGGACGTGCGCGCCTGGCGCGAGGCGCATCTGGCACGGGTGGGGATGAGCGCCCTCTTCCCCCTCTGGCAGGGGGACACGCGCGCCTTGGCGCGGGAGATGATTAGCGCCGGCCTGCGTGCCTACGTGACCTGCCTTGACCCGCGCCGTGTGCCGCGCGCGCTGGCCGGGCGCCGCTTTGACGACGCGTTTCTCGCCGCGCTGCCAGCGGAGGCTGATCCCTGTGGTGAGAATGGCGAGTTCCACACCTGTGTCGTGGATGGCCCGATGTTCCGCCACCCCGTCGCGGTGCGCGTTGGCGTTACGGTGGAGCGCGAGGGTTTCGTCTTCACCGACCTGGAATTGGTGGCCCCGGTGTCGGAAACAACTGGCGCAACTGACGCGCGCGGGGACTGTTTGCCAATGGCGAAAGGAGGCACACATGGCCAGGGAGAGGATGTCGGCAGAGGAACGTGACCGGCGGCGACGGCTGAAGTGGTTCCACGAGGCGCGCTTCGGGATGTTCATCCACTGGGGTTTGTATTCGGTTTTGGGACGGCACGAGTGGGTGATGAACCGCGAGCGGATACCGGTGCGCGAGTACGAGAAACTCGCCGACCAGTTCCGCCCAAAACCGTGGCCAGCGCGCGAATGGGCGCGCCTGGCGAAGGCGGCGGGACAGCGCTACATGGTGATGACAACCAAGCATCACGAAGGCTTCTGCCTCTTTAACAGTGCGCTGACCGACTACTGCGCGCCGAGGCGGGCGGCAGGCCGCGACCTGGTTGCCGAGTTCGTCGCCGCGGCGCGGGCGGAAGGGCTGCGCATCGGTTTCTACTACTCGCTCATGGACTGGCATCACCCCGATGGTGCACGCTGCTACTACGACGCGCGGGCACGGCGGCGCTTCGTGGATTACATCCATGGCCAAGTGCGCGAACTGATGACCAACTACGGCAAGATTGACATCATGTGGTACGACGTGCCCTGGCCGCTGGACGCCGAGGGCTGGGAATCGGCGAAGATGAACGCCATGGTCCGCCGCCTGCAGCCTGACATCATCATCAACGATCGGTCCAAATTACCGGAGGACTTCAGCACGCCAGAGCAGAAGGTGCAGGCGGCGCCGGAGGGGCGCGCCTGGGAAGCGTGCATGACCATGAACGGGAGTTGGGGCTATAATGCCGGCGACCACCAGTGGAAACCGCTGTGGCAGTGCATCGGCCACCTGATTGCCGCGGCGAGTCAGGGCGGCAATTTCCTGTTCAACATCGGGCCGCGGGCCGATGGCTCCGTGCCCGCGGAGAGCGTGCGCATCCTCAAGGGTATGGGCGCGTGGCTGCGCCGCAATGGCGAGGCCATCTATGGCTCCGACCGCGTCGTCGGCCTCCAGAAAATGCCCAACCTGCAGGCGCCCTGGACGCGCCGGGGCAACACCTGCTATCTGCACGTCTTTGCCTGGCCGGGGCGCGAGGCGGTCATTGGCGGGGTGAGGACGCGGGTGAAGTCCGCGGTTCTTTTGGCCACCGGCCGCCCGCTCAGGGTGGTGCAGACGCGCGATCGCCTCATTCTGCGCGGCCTGCCGGAAAAGGCCCCCGACTCGCCGTGCAGCACCATTGCCATTGAGTTCGCTGGCAAGCCCCGGCAGGAACTCGGCCCGGGCATGGTGGTGCTGAAAACGTGACGTAAAGAGGGTCGCGAGCGTGACATTCCTCAATCGAGAGGGAAAGCCAGCAGGGCGATCCCGCTCGAACGACGGGACCGCCCTGCTAGGTGCCCATCCTCCCGCCCCGTGGGACTCTACCACCCTTGGTCATCGTACCAACTCTGCTCGGTTACGTTCTGGTCCATCTCGCGCGCCTGGTCAAGTTGGTGCCAGACAAGCGGAGTGAGGAGGAGTGCCTCGCGCTTATATTGGGTACCGTTGAGGTTGCCGAGATAGTCCGCCGATGATTCCAGGCCGCCGTTCTCCTCGCCGGGTGTGATGCTGCCGGTGATGGGGGTGCCTAGACGTGTGGTGAAGCTCGGCGGGTTCCAGTAGATGATGCGCTGTTCGGTGTCGCCGTACCAGGCGACGCTGTAGTCGCCGTAGAGGACGTTGTAGCCGTCCTTGTGTGCCCGCAGACCGAATCCCTCTTTGGTCACGTAAATTGTCTTGAGCCAGGAATCGGACATGAGCGCCCGGCCCTGCAAGCGCCGCTGGGTCTTGAAGGGGGGCGCGTGGGCAGTGCTTACCACCTTGGGCGAGGTATAGGCGATGGTGATGGAACCCGGGCCGGAGAACTGGTTGGCAGCGCCCTTGAAGATGGGCTGGTTGCGATACATGTACTGGGAAAAGACCATGAGGGACTTGCAGCCGAAATAGCCGTTATTTCGCACCGTCCAGTTGCCATGGGTGAGGGTCAGGGGCGTGAAGGGGCCTGCGGCCCGCCAGTCCTGCACTGTGTCCAGAACACCGTTCGGGTTGCTACAGCGGCCGACGGGCGAGTAAGCCCGGTTGAAGCGGCGGATCCATGCCGGGTTGACAATGGTGTCCGCGGACTGATACCACGCACGCGTGCCGCTGGCTGACGGGCAATAGTAAGCCTGGGGGTCAGACATGGCGCCTGTGTACAGAAGCCAACCGCTCCCGTAGGGAGCGACACGCAGCGAGCCGGCAGGCGGCACGGAGTAGGCCTGGCCGTAACTGCTGATGCCGATGAGGGTGGGGTCGGCCATCGCGTTGGTGCGGTAGTCCTCGGCCCCCTGCGCCGCCGGCATGGTGTAAAGGTCGGTGTCAAGGACGTAGATCCACTCGTAGGCGCCGGTGGTGGGATTGACCATCTTGAACTTCTCAGATTGGTACAGTGTCCAGACAAAGCCGTTGTAGTGTCCGGGATACCATGAGTGTCCGCCGGGATAATACTCCCCGCTCTGTCCGAGATAGAGTTCAAATGCCTTGCCGAACTGGTTCAGGTTGTTGCTGCAGACACTTCGGCGGGCGCGTTCGCGGGCCGCCACCAGCGCCGGCAACAACAACGCCGCGAGAATGGCAATAATGGCCACGACGACCAGGAGTTCAATGAGGGTGAACGCCCGCAGCCACCACAAGAATCCTCGCCACATGACCACACCTCCTTTTTCATCTTCCGCCAACCGGAGATAAACAGCCATCACAAGCTAGCCCGCGGGGGCGGCCTATCGCCCGTACTAGTCCAGGCAGCGAGCAGATGCGTGTGTGCCGTCACCGATTGCGGCACCGCACCTCTCTCGCCCTCCAATGCCAAATCCGCATTCCGGATTGCGGAAACCATGCGCCGGCGGGGCCAACCGGCCTGATTGCTATCTTACGACCGGCCCGGAGTTGCCCCGCTACAACGAATCCCAGGCAGTGCCCCAGCCGCTTGTCGTTCCGACGTCATAATCGCGGAACATGTCAAAAGTGTGGTAGACGCGCCAGAATGAACTCATGCCAAACCACACTTGATACCACGTGATGTGTGCCCAGTCGGAACCATCCACTGAGTCCTGATACTGGGTATGGGGCGGCGGCCTGGGGACGGGGATGTTCTGCCAGATAACGCGCTGCTCAGGATCGGCGTACCACGCGACGTGGTAATCGCCGAAGAGCAGGTTGTAGCCGTCCTGATGAACGTACTGGCCCAGGCCAGCGCGAAACTTCGTGGCGTCGTCCTTGGTACGTGTAATGGTGTCGCATACCAGCATCCGGCCCTGGAGCCGCCTGGGGGTCTTGAACGTGGCCTCCCCCGTGAGCGTTGTCAGTGCCGGTTTGGTGTAGAGTACCGTGAACTGTATCCGGACACCGGTACTGGTATAGGCACCGCCGGGGGGATCGCCGCAGACGGTGAGCGGCTGATTCCGGTAGTCATACGGACTCCACAGGGCGCAGTCGTCATATCCCGACCAGGCGTAGTTGACGCCGGGGGCCTTGTAGCTGGCCATGCCGTTGTAGTTACCGTACTGGATGCCCTTCCCCGACGCCTGCCCGCCGCCGATGAACCTGACGTCGCGCGGGGTGCACGCAAAGCGGCTCCCCACCGCCCACCGTCCGGCCAGGAGCGACCAGTCAATCCGCGACGACGGGCAATAGAACGCCATCGGGTCGGGCATGTAGTCGCCGAGCAAAAGATATCCTAGCCCCACCGGCGCGGTCTGCAGGCGTCCCGCCACTCCCCGATATGCACTGACCTCGTTCTTGCCGTAGGCCAGAATCCCGAAGTGGGATACTCGATATGACGCCCCGGCCTGGATGGTCTGCACCCGCTCCTGAAGCAGTCCATCCACAAACCATCCGTTGTCCACCCAGTGCTCCATAGCTGGATACAAAGCCCTGTTCCAGGAGGATGGTTCCTTCCCATAGGCGGGCATGACCGGATAGTAGTCGTTGTGCTGGCCCAGGTACATCTCCAGCCCCTTGCCCATCTGGTTAAGGTTATTGGCGCAGACGCTGCGCCGCGCTCGTTCGCGCGCGGCAATTAGTGCGGGTAGCAGCAGGGCGGCGAGAATAGCAATGATGGCCACGACGACCAGGAGTTCAATGAGGGTGAACGCAGACAACCACGACATGAGGCGTTTTGCGATACTCATACTCCTGCCCTCCCTATCAGCAATCGCCTCTCATGGGAACGGTTGGGTAGTTTGTGCCTGCTGGCCCTCCTTGTTACTGATGCCCTGCACCCCTCACCGCTGACGTGAGCGTAACTCGCAGCGTGGGCCAAGTCAAGCAATTTTTCCGTTGTGCACCCGGCAGGCGGGAGCAAGGTGCCGCCACGGCGAGGGGAAGCCCGCGGACGGTGGGGCTCCGCGTACCAACGACTGGCGGGTGTTATCTCTGCCGCTGTTGCGATTTGCCCGCTCGTGCCGAGGGGGAGACGAGACAAAACGCTGGTCAAGCGGCCCGGAGAACAGCTCGTGGCGCCCCACCCCGTTGGGGCGCCACGACATAGGTGCTCACGGCTTTCCGGGAATCCTGTGCCTACGGATGCGCAGCTAACCAGTCCTCCCACGATGGATACATCGTGTCCAGACCCTGAGCCATGTCAAACAGGTGATAGACCAGCGGCAACGTCTTGGCGGGCTTGGCACGGTTGTCGGCGGTATAGCTGCTGCCGTACATATATACGTTGGTGTTGTTGCCCTCGCCGAGATACGTCGTCTGGTTCGTCAGGCCGCAACTGCGGAATAACTCGCTGTTGGCGGTGGGACTGTAGGGACAGTTCGTGGTCACGTCCGGCCAGTAGATGATGCGCTGCTCGACATCCGCGAACCACTGGACGTTGTAGTTGCCGTAAAGGACGTTGTAGCCGTCCTTGTGCACGCGGTTGCCCCAGCCGGGGACGGTGACGAGGCCACCCTTCATGACCGAGTCGCTGGCCAGTGCACGGCCCTGCAAGCGGCGCTGCGTCTTGAACGGCGGGCAGAGGCGCTCGCCGATGACCACTGGCTGGGTGTAGACGATGGTCATGGTGCGCCAACCGACACCGGAGGTCGCGCCGGAGCGATTGTAGGTCCCCCACACCGGCATGTTGCGGTAGAAGTAGTTGCTGCGGACGCCGAAGCCCTGGCCATTGCCCCAGTTGCGGCGCGGCCAGTTGCCGTGCGTAAGGGTTTCCGGCCCGATGCCGCCGGCGGCGAGCCAGTCGCGCATGTCGTTCACCGCCAGGCCGCTCGTGTTATAGGGCCAGGGGCCGATGGTGGCCGCCCCGACCTGTGATGGGCAGTAGAAGACCTTGGCGTCCGGCAATGCCTTGATGACCATCAGCCAGCCGAGCCCCTGCGGTGACATCTTCAGGCTAACGTTGTCGTAGGGAGGCCAGGAGGGCTCGCTATACACCCCCATAAACATTGACGTGCCCAACGTGTCCGGGAGGAAGTTGTACTTGTTGGTCCCGTCGGTGAACCCATGGTCGCTATCGCCAAGGTGCAGATAGACGCGCTGATAGACCCCGCTACCGTCCAACTTCTGTGCCACGTAGGAGTCGTTACGCACCATGCAGTAGTCGGAGTATGGGGGCACAGGTGGACCCTGGTAGCGGTCCGGCACGAACCACGACTGCCCACCGGGATAGTACTCGCCATAGAGGCCGAGGTACTGTTCGGTCGCGGTGCCTATCTGATTGAGGTTATTGGCACAGACGCTTCTGCGGGCGCGTTCGCGGGCGGCCACCAGCGCCGGCAACAATAACGCCGCCAGAATGGCAATGATCGCCACGACGACCAGCAACTCAATCAATGTGAACGCGGCCAGCGACCACCATCGCCTGAGATAATCCCACATCC
>Ga0272448_1000408_pt1 | contig 66876 bp, 72 predicted proteins | sample YNPCB0191_FD_202220 | JGI IMG/M metagenome (GOLD analysis project Ga0272448, IMG submission 202220) | Hot spring sediment microbial communities from Yellowstone National Park, WY, United States - YNP-CB-019-1 | ecosystem: Environmental > Aquatic > Thermal springs > Hot (42-90C) > Sediment... | reverse complement strand
AACCCAGGTATTTCAACCTCAACCAGATTCTGGAACTTGTCTCGTCTGCTAATATTTTCCTCGCTCAACCTGACCCTCATGTGGATTCAGGTTGATCCTATTCCATTTATGATTTACATACCAAAATGGCTTTGCCATTTTCGATATGTATGCCCGACCGCACGGCGGTCATGGGCGGTTCTCATGAACATCGCATCCGCGATCTTCATTTTGTATCCTTGTGCCTCGGAGAGAATCATGCAGGTTTTTTCGGAGAGATCCTAGTACGAGCGGCCGATAAGGGCCGTCTGGCCGTCCTTCCCGCAGATGACACACGGACCGCTCGCTTCAGGGCAGTATTCTGACCTGACCTCTGTCCCGAGCACGCTCGCCCGGGTCGCCTCCTCGATCGCATCGGCGCACTTTCGATCCCCGCACCAGGGCGCAAGCGTGACACCTGTACTGACGGCCTCCCTGACCTCTGCCATGGTCCGCGACACACGGACACGTCCCCGGACGTGCATTTCTGCCCTCTCCCGGAGCGCATCTGCAAATGATGCCATCAGGTCACGCACACCATCCAGGAGTGCGTGACCGGGGATCTGGACCCTGTTTCCAAGGCGCGTGACTGCCGTGACCTGTCGGGCATCAAGGTCCCTTGGCCCGATCTCCAGCCTCACGGGCACCCCCCTCATCTCCCAGTAGTAATACTTGGCCCCCGGCCGGATCTCCCGGGTATCGGTCCTGACCCGGAACCCTGCCGATGCAAGCGTTCCTTCTGCCTGTGCCGCTGCAGCGGTCACCTCTTCCTTCCTCTTCCCGATCGTTATGGGCACGATGACGACCTGGACCGGCGCGACGGCCGGGGGAAGAACCAGTCCCCTGTCATCCCCGTGCATGCTCACCACGGCAGCAATGCACCGCTCGGATATCCCGTAGCACGTCTGGTGCGCGTACTTCTGCTCACCGGCCTCGTCCTCGAACATGATCTGGAACGTGCGGGAGAAATGGTCCCCCAGGTGGTGGACGGTCCCTATCTGGAGCGTCCGCCCGTCTGGCATCACGGTATCGACCGCAATCGTATAGTCTGCCCCCGGGAACTTGTCCCAGTCGGGCCGGCGGGAGATGAGCACCGGCACCGCGAGGTTCCCGTAGAATTCCCTGTAAAGAGCAATGGCCGCTTCAACCTGGCTGGAGGCTTCCTCCCAGCTCGCATGGACCGTGTGGGCCTCCTTAAACGACGTGATCTCGCGGAGGCGGATCAGGGGACGGGTATGCTTGGTCTCGTACCGGAACGTGTTGACGACCTGGTACAGCTTGAGGGGGAGGTCGGCGTGAGATCGGATCCACAAGGCATACATGGGATAGATCGCACACTCGCTCGTTGGCCGGAGGGCAAGCCTCACGTCGAGGGGTGTCGTGCCGCCGTGGGTCACCCAGTAGACCTCTTCTTCAAACCCCTTAATGTGGGCTGACTCCTTCGCGAGCTCGGTCTCGGGGATCAGGAGGGGGAAGAGGGCCTCCTGGTGATCACGGTCAAGAATGGCCCGCATCAGCGAATAGACATTCCTTCTGAGGGCAAAGCCATGGGGATACCACACGTAGAGGCCCTTGACCGGGTAGCGGACGTCCATGATCTCGGCCCGCCACAGGAGCTCGTTGTACCATGCCGAAAAGTCCTCTTTCGGGGGGAGCGGTCCCTGTTCTTCCTCTGCCAAAAAATGCACCTCAAATAAAAATCTGTAGGATTTGTGGCGTAATAAATGCCTCCACGACCGCGGCAAGGGCAACGAGGGGCACGACGCGGAAAAGGAACGTCCTCCCGAGTCCCAGGGCTTCTGCGGCCGCGTCATTGCCGGATACCCACTCGTTCCAGAGGGCACGGGCGAGCATGAACCCGAGGGCGCCCGAGAGGAGGAACGCGGGGATCTCGAAGACCCCGTGGGGAACGACTGCCGCGACCATGAACACAACGCTGTGTTCCTGGCGGACGAGCTCGAGAACGGAACCGATGACAAAGCCGTTCACCGTGATGACAAAGACCGTCAGGACGCCGAGGGAGGCCCCTCCGAGGAACATGACGACGCACGCCTGGAGATTGTTGAGGAAGAGCTTTCCAGCCAGCACGAGACCCGATGTCTCTGCTGTCTCACCCAGGATCGAGTCCCTGAGAATGGTGATGAGCTGCTCCCCGGTCGAAGGGTCCTGCATCGTCGTCAGGGCACCCGACCCGATGGAAAAGGCAAGGAGGATCGCTGCGATGACGGCATTCCTGGCAAGATCAGACATAGAGCACCATCCGTACCATGTCCCTGATGCCCGGGGCCAGCCCCACGGTGACCATGGCGAGGAGGATCAGGTGCCAGAGGGCCTCCGGGGCTTCTTTCCGGAACCTCTCCAGGATGTAGATACCGGGGAACAGGACGATGAGCTTGAGTGCAAACATCGAGAAACCCGTTCCCGTCCAGGCAATCAGGTGCGAGCCCACCACATGCACCTCCATGTACCGGAGGGGGTGGAGGTCAATGCCAAAACTCGTGGCGCTGGCATCCAGCAGCTGCCCAAAGAGGAGTGCACCGTAGAGGGGGTCTGCGACATACTCCCAGGAGAGAGCATAGCGCATAGCCAGGTAGACTGCACCCGACGTAACAACAGCCAGTGCAAGGATGATAGCGAGGATTTCAACGGCAATAATCCCGTTTCTCATGCCAAAGGAGACGAGGACGAGCGCAGTCGTTCCCGCGCCCGCGACACCTGCCCCCGCGTACAGGAGGTGATAGTCCCGGGCAACCCCCCTCTCCTGCAAAGACGCCGAGATGAGGAGAGAGCCAGCGGTATAAAAGAACATCACAAAGTAAATCAGAGGCGTGATGAGGAGGTAGTTCCAGCCGACCGGGACTATCCCGGTATCTTCCACCACCCGGAGGAGTCCACCCATGACCACGAACGGGAGGGTGCAAAGGACAAAGTCACGGTCGATGCGGACTGTGGGAGACCGGGAGAGCCAGCGATAAATCATAAATAGGGAGATGATGAGAACGATCGCATAGGTTGTCGTATCCACGACATTGTATGGCTGTCCATACCGTATCGGATCGATGTAGTATTTCTCTATGAACTCCCCAATCATTTCGGGGTATATATGAGCGCAGACCCGATAAAAGTACTTAAAACCAAGGGCTTTGACAAATCCCGGTGGATGCAGCTCCCCCGGGACGTTGTCATCGGGCACGACGTCCTTTTCCAGGTCCCCGAGGTCTGCGCTGACCTCTGCTTCGGGGAACGGGCCATGGTATTGTATGGGACGAGCACGAGATCCTTTGCCGGTGACCGCGTGGTCTCCCTCCTCGGGGAGACGTACTCGGTCTCCACGTTCACCGTCGGAACGATCAGCATGGAGACGATTGCCCGGGCGGAAGAGGCTTCCCAGGGTGCCGACTTCCTGGTGGGGGTGGGGGGAGGCCGGGTCATTGACTGTGCGAAGATCGTCTCCTACAACCTTGACTGCCCGTTTCTCTCGGTCCCGACGGCAGCCTCCCACGATGGTATCGCGTCAGCGAGGGCATCCGTCCCGATGGGAGACGGGAACGCGTCCCTCGAGGCACACCCGCCCATGGGTATCGTGGCAGACACGGGCGTGATCGCTGCCGCACCCCACCGGCTCCTTGCCGCCGGGTGCGCTGACGTCATCTCCAACTCGACGGCAGTCCTCGACTGGGAACTTGCGAACAGGCTGAAACACGAGGTGGTGAGCGAGTATGCAATTGCCCTTTCCCGCATGACAGCAGAGCTCCTGATGAAGAACGCCCAGAGTATCAAACCTCACAGCGAGGAATCAGCCTGGATGGTCACAAAGGCTCTCGTCTCCTCCGGCGTGGCCATGAGCATCGCGGGCTCCTCGCGGCCGGCGTCGGGAGGGGAACACAAGTTCGGGCACGCTCTGGAGAGACTTGCCCCGGGTAAAGTTCTCCATGGCGAGGCATGCGGGATCGGCACGATCATGGTGATGTACCTGCACGGGGGAGACTGGAGGGGTATACGGGCTGCGCTCCGGGCGATCGGGGCCCCCACCACGCCCGCTGAACTCGGGATCGATGACGGGGTCGCGGTAGAGGCGCTCCTGGCTGCACGCACGATCCGCCCAGAGCGGTTTACCATCCTCGACATGGGCCTGACGCGGGAATCTGCGACAAAACTGGTGAAGATGCTGTATGAAGAGTGAGAAAGTGGCAGAGGCAAAGCCCAAGGTTACCCTTATCGGGAGTGAGATTGCCCGCGTCGGGCTCGAGTTCATCTACGAGGGACCAAATCCTGAGTGCGAGGGGTGCAGCGTGAAGAAGGCCTGCCATAACCTCAAGCCCGGGCGGAGGTACCGCATCATCGGCGTCAGGAAGACACACCATTCCTGCACGGTGCACCTTACCGATGCCTGTGCCATCGAGGTTGTGGAGTCCCCTTTCCGTGCCCTGATCAGCGCCGACATGGCAATCAGAAACAGCCGCATCACGTTTGACTCCCCCTGCTCGCGGACATCCTGCGATAACTTCCCCCTCTGTAACCCTGATGGTGCAATCCTGGGAGAGAAATACGTGGTGGCAGAAATCATCGGCAGTGCTCCCGGGCCGTGTGAAAAGGGGAGGGTCCTCCAGCTCGTGGAACTCCGGCCCGCCTGAACACCGATCACTCTTTTGCGGCTGCCCAGAGGGCCCAGGCGGCAGAAAAGACCCTTTCCCCGGCGGGGAGTCCTGTCAGCCATTCCCGGGGAATCCGGGCAGTGCCGTGGAGTGCCCCGGCGAGGGCCCCGGCGATAGCCGCGACAGTGTCAGAGTCCCCACCCAGACCCACGGCAGCAACGACGCAGTCATCGAACCGCGCCGCCTGCATGAAAACGGAGAGGGCAGCATGGGTCGCCTCGAGTGCATCGATGCCGGGGACGGGAGAAAATGCCCGGTACTCTCCCAGGCAGGATGCGACCTCGCGGTTCCTGCACCGCGTACATGCCCTCCGGTACGCTTTTTCCCGGGGACTCCCGCGGCACATATCACTCACCATCCTGTTGACGAAGGCAGAACAGGCGCCGGCGACCGGGTCTGCATGCGTGAGTGCGGCACATGCAAGGGAGACGGCCTCTACCTCCGGCCCTGAATAGAAGATGCCAATCGGGGGACCACGCATCACGCAGCCGTTGCTCCTGCTCCCACCCATCCTTTCATGGACCAGGGCAGCACTCTCGTACAGCCCGGAGCCTCCCTCCACGAGGGATAGGAAAGCCGACGATGTCGGGCCGTACCACTCGCGGTGAAGTGCGTAGTCCCTCGCCATCCGGGCTATGAAGTCCTCGGGACAATACCCCCGGCATGCCGCAAGCGACTCGGCAAGGGCAAGAGCCTGTAACGTATCGTCAGTGAATTCCCCGGCTTTCCGTGGATTTCTCCCCCCGGCGTAAAAGGTGCGGACGGGACGTCCCGGGGGTGGCCCTCCCTCAAAAGGCGCACCCAAAGCGTCGCCTATTGCAAGCCCCGCGAGGGCGCCTGTTGCGTGCAGAATGTCCAATATAAAGGTCACCAATAAACTATATCTGGTCAGGAAAAAAGTAGTGATTTGAAGAAGGTGATAGTGTGCAAAAGGAAGAACTCCTCCATCTCCACATGCTGATGATCCACATCAAGAAATACTACGAAACCATCACCAACCAGGAAATTCCAACGAAACGGTACAATTCCCTTGAGATCTCACCGGTCCATATTCACAAGAACAAGAAGTGTCACAAGGATGCTATTTTGGCCCTCGGTGAAGAGATCGTCACCCACCTGCGGAACACCCAGATTGTGCGGGTAGGGTATTCCTCTGAGGCAACCTCCGAGAAGGTCGCCGCTGAACACTAATTCTCCATGGAAAAGCCCGATATCTCCCGCGAGATTATCGAGGCTCTCACTCTCCACGCCCGGGGACCGGACGATGTCAACCGGATAAAAATCGCTGTCTGCAGGAAGTACGGTGCTCCTTCTGTCCCCCGGAACTCTGCTCTCCTTGCAGCTGCGGCGCCGGGGGAGCATGCGTTCCTCCGGCGTCTCCTCCTCGTCAAGCCGACGAGGACCCTCTCGGGCGTTGCCCCGGTGGCCGTGATGACATCCCCTGCCCCGTGCCCGCACGGAAAATGCCTCCCCTGTCCCGGCGGTCCGGACCACCTTTTCCAGTCACCCCAGAGCTACACAGGGGAAGAGCCTGCCGCCCTCCGGGCCCGGGAACACGGGTACGATCCCTCTGCCCAGGTCAGGGCGCGCCTGGAACAGTTTGAACTCCTCGGTCACCCGGTCGACAAGGTCGAGCTGATCGTGATGGGCGGAACGATGACTTCCCGGCCAGGAGACTACCAGGAGTCGTTTGTCCGGTCATGCGTCCAGGCCATGAATGAATACCGGGGCGGAGCGGGGGGTAAACCCTGTGACACCGAGTCAGTTTTCCGGGAGAACGAGTATTCCCCGGTACGGTGCGTGGCCATCACGTTCGAGACCCGTCCCGACTGGTGCAGGAAGGTCCATATCGACCGCATGCTTGCCCTCGGGGTGACGAAGGTGGAACTCGGTGTCCAGCACCTGGACGACCGCGTCCTCTCCTTCAACCGGCGGGGGTGCACGGTCGCTGATACCGTGGAGGCGACGCGCCTCCTTCGCGATGCGGGGATCAAGGTGGGGTACCACGTCATGCCCAACCTCCCCGGGAGTGACGTTGCCCGCGACCGCTGGATGTTCCGCGAGCTCTTTGACGACCCCCGTTTCCGCCCCGACTTCCTCAAGATCTACCCGACCCTCGTGACGCCGGGCTCCGAGATCGAGGTACTCTGGCAGAGGGGCGAGTACGCACCCTACACCGAGGAGACACTGATCGATCTTGTGGCCGAGGCAAAGTCCCTCCTCCCCCGGTACGTCCGGCTGCAGCGCATCCAGAGGGACATCCCCGCAAAGCTCATCGTGGCGGGCTCACGGCACAGTAACTTCCGCCAGCTCTGCCAGCAGCGGCTCGCGGAGAAGGGGGGGCAGTGCCAGTGTATCCGCTGCAGGGAGGCGGGGAGGAGAGAGGGGGGCGGGGAGGAGGAATTCTCCTCCTTTTCGTACGCGGCAGGGGGGGGCACGGAGCACTTCCTCTCCATCGTCTCGGGAGATGCCCTCGTGGGGTTTGCCCGCCTGCGCACGGGGGGGGACCGTTGGAGGGAGGAGGTTGCCGATGCTGCCCTCCTCCGGGAACTCCACGTGTACGGGAGCATGGTCCCCCTCGGCAGCTCGCCGTACCCGGAACAGAGGCAGCACCGCCGTTTTGGAAAAATCCTCATCTCTGCCGCTGAAGAAACCGCACGCGAGGAGGGGTACCGGAAAATAGCTGTCATGAGTGGCATCGGGGTGCGGCCCTATTACCGGCGTCATGGCTATGAGCGGCGCGGCCCATACATGCACAAGAAGCTCGCATGAAGGCTGCAACCTTTGAGTTCCTCCGCCAGCGTTTCTCCTCCTACTACGAAAAGGCCCTGCTCACCGTCCCTCCTTCCGTTCCCCAGCGCGAGTGGGCCTTTGTATTCTTTGACCCCTCGTCTCCCGATACCCGCATGCGCAGGCACCTGGGCTTCGAGACGAAGGAGGAGGTCTTCTCCTACATCCGGTCCCTCGTCCCGGCTCACGTCTACTACTCGACGGCATACTATGCCCGGCCTGGTGCACCAACCATGCAGGAGAAGGAATGGCTCGGTGCAGACCTCATCTTTGACCTTGACGCCGACCACCTCATGCGCGGGCCCTATGACAGGATGCTGTCCCGCGTCAAGGAGGAGACACTCAAGCTCATCGAGATGCTCACCGAAGAACTCGGCTTTCCAGAGAGGGAGATCGAAGTGGTCTTCTCCGGTGGCCGGGGCTACCACATCCACGTCAGGGATCCCCGGGTACGCGACTTCGGGAGTAACGAGAGGAGGGAGATCATCGATTACGTGTGCGGGATAGGACTTGACCCCGGCCGCGTGCTCTCGCACCAGACACATTCACCCCGCGGATGGCACTACCGCTATATAGATGCACTCGCCGAGTATTTGCTATGGCTGGAGAGCCTGGAGGAAAAGGAGAGAATTGCCATTCTCACGAGCATGGAGGGGGTGGGAAAGACGACCGCCGAGGAGTTTAACCGGCGTCTGCCCACCCTTCTCTCCCTCCTGTCAACTGATCCCGGCAGGATCTCTCTTCGGGATGCTGTCCTCTCGCGGGTCATCCGTGGCCTCATGGGTGACAGGGAGGGGAAATTCCCTGCCCTCCTCCGGGAAAGGGCAGCTCTTGCCGATGAACCGGTGACGACAGACACAAAACGCCTCATCCGGATGCCCACTTCCCTCCATGGCGGGAGCGGGTTCCGGGTAACCCCCCTCTCACCGGGAGAACTTGCCGATTTCGACCCCCTCGTTGATGCTGTTGTCTTTGGACACCGCGAGGTTGCCGTTGACCTTCAGGTTCCGCTAGCGATGCCCCTGCTCGGGTCTGATTTCCGGCTCGAAAAGGGGCAGGTCCGGGTACCCGAGGCCCTCGCAGTCTTTCTCTGTTGCAGGGGTATTGCCGAATTCGCAGGGGGGAGCAAGGCATGAACCTCGACGAACTCCGTGTCATCCTCCTCTCCGAGAGGGAGACCGGCCGTCTCGTCCAGATACCCGCAGACCTCTTCTCATCTGCCAAAAAAGGACTGGAAACGCTGTACGCGGAACTCTACGCCTGTGAAGATCCCTTCTCCGACGAGGCGAGGGTCCTCATCGAGAAGATCTCTGCAATACGCGAGACACTCCTCGATCTGTTCCGTATCCGTGCCGAGAAGATCCTCTCGCTCGCCCGGACCCAGGAAGACGGCCAGTACATCGACAGGGAAGAGATCAAGAAACTCCTGCCCGAAGAGAAGGAGATGTGCGACCAGATTATCCAGGCACTCGAGCAGGCCCGGTGCAGGCTAGTCGAGGGGATCTCTCCCCGTCCCACGGCACAGGCCCCGCGGACCGGTGAGAAGGCCTGTCCCCCGGCAGGCACCGCAGCATCCGTCGCCACTCTCACCCCCGTCGTGACGAGGGTGCTCTCGGACGTCGAACCTTTCATGGGTGTGGACGGGAGGATCTACGACCTGCGCCGGGAAGATATCGTGACTCTGCCTGAAAGAAACGCCGAGGTCCTGTGTGAACGCAACATAGTCTTAAATATCAACCCGGGCAAATAATACTGATATTCGATATCCGGAATACGAGGCCGATTCCATGAAAATGCCACAGAAATTCAGGACATACTGCCCGTTCTGCAGGGCACACCAGACTCACGAGGTGGAGAAGGTCAAGAAGAGCAAGACCACCGGTCTCCACTGGATCGACAGGCAGAAGGCACGGAGGAGCACGGTCGGGAACATGGGGAAGTTCTCCAAGGTGCCCGGCGGTGACAAGCCCACGAAGAGAATCAACGTGAGGTACCGGTGCAGCACATGTGGAAAAGCCCACCTGCGCCCGGCTTTCCGCGCGGGAAAATTCGAGCTGAAGGAGTGAACGGGATGGTCCAGCTGATACGGGAGAACCGCAGCAGGTTCTTCAAGGTGAAGTGCCCTGACTGCGAGAACGAGCAGGTCATCTTCGAGAAGGCAAGTACACGTGTCGACTGCGTCGTGTGCGGCAGGGTCCTTGCAGAGCCGGCAGGCGGCAAGGCGAGACTCCAGGCAGAGATCCTGGCGACTTTCGAGTGAAGGGTCCGATGAGCAAGGAAGAGTGGCCGGAATCAGGGGAACTGGTTGTCTGCACGGTCAAGGACGTCAAGGACTTTGCGGCTTTCGTCAACCTCGACGAGTATCCCGGCCGCGTCGGCCTCATCCCCATCTCGGAGGTGGCAACCGGGTGGATCAAGTACATCCGTGACCACATCCGCGAGGGCCAGAAAGTGGTCTGCAAGGTGCTCCACGTCGACCCCTCCCGGGGGCACATTGACCTCTCCCTCAAGGACGTCAACGAGCACCAGCGGCGCGAGAAGATCAGGGAATGGAAGAACGAGTCAAAAGCACGGAAGTGGATCGGCTTTGCAGCAGCGGCTTCCGGCGAGAGCCCCGAAGTACTTGAGTCTGCAATTTACTCCCATTACGGTGACCTCTATTCCTTTTTCGAGGAGATCGCCTCGGGTGAATACAGGGAAGGCACCCTCTCCGTCTCCCCTGCTGCAATGGAGGCCCTCCAGCAGGTGGCCAGGGAAAACGTCAAGATCCCGCGGGTCACGGTCAGCGGAACGCTTGTACTCTCTTCGAGCAAGCCAGACGGCGTGAACCTCATCCGGAGGGCACTCCGGTCCGCCGAGCCCAAGATACCGGGAGTCGATATCGAGCTGTCCTACCTTGGTGCACCCAATTACCGGATCAAGGTGACGGCAGGCAACTACAAGGCCGCAGAAAAAGCGATTGAAAAGGCAGCCGCGGCAGCGATCGGTGTCATCGAGAGGGCCGGCGGTGAAGGCAGGTTCCAGAAGAAACCCAAAGCCGGGAAGGTCTCATGAGCGGCAGGCTGAGGCGGTGCCCGCGGGACATGACCTACACGCTCCTTCCCGTCTGCCCGGCCTGTGGCGGGCCGACGGTCCCGGCACACCCGGCCAGGTTCTCCCCCTCGGACAGCCGGGGCCGATACAGGAGGGCTGCACGGGGATGGACGATATAACCGTCCGTTTCACGGAGAAAGACCGGGCGGGCATCTCTGCTCCCGTCCTCATCGAAGGGCTGCCGGGAATAGGGCACGTGGGAAAACTCGTCGCCGAGCACATGATCCATGAGCTCCCGGCACGAAAGATTGCCGAGATCGAATCGGTTTTCTTCCCGCCGCAGGTCATCATCCGGGAGAACGGGATCATCCGGCTTGCAAACAACGAGATCTATTACTATGACGGGGGAAAGACCCGCCTCCTCTTCCTTGTCGGGGACTTCCAGAGCACGTCCGGCGAGGGGCACTACCTCCTTGCCGACACCTACATCTCGATTGCAAAGGACCTGGGGGTCAGGAGGATCTACACGCTCGGAGGGTATGGGGTCGGTCACCTCGTGGATGTCCCCCGGGTGCTCGGGGCAGTGAACAGGGAAGACCTGCGGGACGAGGTGGAGGCTGCAGGGGCAGTGATCAGCCCGGACGAACCGGGCGGCGGGATCATCGGTGCGGCTGGTCTCCTGCTCGGTCTGGGTCTTGCCCGCGGGATCGAGGGGATATGCCTCATGGGCGAGACGAGCGGGTACCTCGTCGACCCCAAGAGTGCGGCACGAGTACTGGAAGTCCTTTGCACGCTCCTTGGCATCGAGGTCAATGCCACAACCCTCCAGGAACGGGGCAGGGAACTGGAACATATGATCCAAAGACTCGTCGACACCGAGCGCACCCTTCAGGACGACGAGCTGCGTTACATCGTTTAAACCGGCATGGAGCTCTCCTGCGACCTCCATATCCATTCCTGCTTCTCGATCGCTTCCTCCCGGCGGATGGTGCCGGCAGCCATCCTCGGTGCATGCAGGACCAAGGGGCTCGATGTCGTCGGAAGTGGCGATGCCCTCCATCCCCGGTGGCGGAGAATGTGGGAAGACCAGGGGGTGCCGGAAACCACCCCGGGAGTCTGTGTCGTCCCCTCTGCAGAGGTGGAGGATAAAAACCGCGTCCACCACCTCGTCCTCCTGGAAGATTTCGCCGGTTTCGAGGACCTGGAACGCGAACTTGGCCTTTCTCCGGCCGCCTCCCAGCCGTTCCAGGGACGGCCGCACCTCTCCCTTTCCGGGGAAGAAATTGCCGCTGCAGTGCATGACGGCGGGGGGCTTATCGGCCCTGCCCATGCCTTTACTCCCTGGACGTCCCTGTACGCGTCCCATGACAGTCTCCACGAGTGTTACGGGCATGAACCGGTTGACTTCCTGGAACTCGGTCTCTCTGCCGACAGCTCCTACGGGGCCGCAATCCCGGAACTTCACGGGATACCCTTCATTTCAAGCTCCGACGCCCACTGCCCGGATCCCTGGCGGCTGGGACGGGAATTTGTTGTCCTCTCCACCACGGGACCAACACCGGCAAGCGTCATCGCAGCCCTCCGGGAGGGTGCCATCGTCCGCAACGTGGGCCTCTTCCCCGAGGAGGGGAAATATAACAGGACCGCCTGCACGCGGTGTTACACGCATTTTTCCCCGGAAGAAGCCCGGGCCCGGGATTGGAGGTGTCCCCATGACGGCGGGAGGATTAAAAAAGGTGTCCTTGACCGGGCCCGCGAGCTCTCTGCCGGGCACCCCGCCCCCCGTCCCCCCTACGTGCACATGATACCCCTTGCCGAGATCCTCCAGAGGGTACTTGGAGTCTCATCGGTACGGGCACGATCGGTCCTTTCCCTCTACAACGAATTCATCGGTGCATTCGGTAACGAGATATCTGTCCTAATGGATGTTCCCGTCTCCCGGTGCAGGACCATTCACGAGGGTGCTGCAGGGGCTCTCGAGGCCCTCCGGAACGGAAAGGTCCGGCTCTCTCCCGGGGGAGGGGGAAGGTACGGAACCTTTGCTTTCTATTGAGAAATACTCCCTTTGCCAAAAAAGCCACAAAATATCGTTTTGGTGCAAAGATTTTTGGTGCTCCAGAGGCGTACAGTACAAGGATGCTGAAGGTTTTCCGCGAAGTGTGCGGGTACTGTGGCTGCTGTGTCTCGGTCTGTCCCCAGGGGGCGCTCGAGCTCATCGACGCCTACCTCGAGGTGGCCGATACCTGCACGGGCTGTGGTATCTGCGCCAAGGTCTGCCCGCTGGGGGCACTGGAGGTGCAGGATGAAACCCCGGTATGACGTCCTTGTGATCGGTGGTGGCCCGGCAGGGGCCCTCGCTGCCCGGACAGCCGCGGAAAAGGGGCTCTCCGTCTGCCTCGTCGAGAAACGCCCTGCAATCGGTGCCCCGGTCAGGTGTGCCGAGGGTATCGGAAAGGACGCCCTCACAGAATTCGTAAAACCCGACCCGTGTTTCATCTCCGCGGAACTGAAGGGTGCCAAGATCGTTGCTCCTGACGGCACCTCGATGAGACTTGATTCCGAGAAGGCCGGGAGCAAAGTGGGGTACATCCTTGATAGGAAAGTCTTTGACCGCGAGCTCGTCTGGCAGGCAGCCGAGGCAGGGGCTGATGTCGCAGTCAAGACGCGGGCAGCTGCCCCGATCATTGAGGATGGCAGTGTCAGGGGTGCGGTCCTCCGGTACTGTGGTGAGACGCGGAACGTGGAGGCCGGCGTGGTGATCGCCGCCGACGGAGTCGAGTCCAAGTTCTCCCGCTGGTGTGGTATCGATACGACGGTTCCTGTCCGGGAAATCATGACATCTGCGCAGTACCTGATGACCGATATCGATATCGACCCTTACACGACCGTCTTTTACGTCGGGAACGAGATCGCCCCGCAGGGATACCTCTGGATCTTTCCGAAGGGGGAGCGGTCTGCGAATGTCGGAGTCGGGATAAGCGGCCTCAAGAGCGGCCCCGGGCACCGGGCCCGCGACTACCTGGACAGGTTCGTTGCGGCCCGGTTTCCTGAGGGTAAGACCATCGAGCACGTCGTGGGTGGCGTCTCTGTCTGCCAGCCGCTCCCCTGCACGGCAGGAGACGGCCTCCTGGTCGTCGGGGATGCCGCACGCGTCGTTGACCCGCTGACGGGCGGTGGGATCTACAATGCCATGTTCACGGGAAAACTCGCGGGCGAGACTGCCGCATCGGCGATAGCACACGGAGACTGCACAAAATCGGCCCTCATGGCCTACGACACGGCCTGGCGCGAGTCCCCGATGGGAAAGACCATTGCACGGAACTGGCACATCAAGGAGTACTTCATCAGGATGACTGACGAGAAGCTCAACGCCATCATCCACTCCGTATCGACGATGAAACTCGAGGAGTTTTCCACCCTGAGCCTGGTCAGGGAACTGATGAAGAAGAACCCGCGGTTATTAGGTGACCTTGCCGCGCTCTCCCTCTCACTCAGGTGAACGCCGCAGCTGCCTGTTGAGGATTGCGAGGCACTCGTCCTCCGCCTCTTTTTTCGTAAAGACTGTAATGGTATCCCCGGGGCGGATCTTGACGGTCCCGCTCGGGATGATCAGTTCTCCCCCGGCGCGCCGAATGGCGATGAATACGAAGTCCTTGACCTTGAGTTCCCGGATCTCGTGGTCGACGATGGGTGCACCCTTCTCGGCAACGATCTCAAAGATCGTCCCACCCGGGATCGAGGCAAGCTGCTGCATCTGGGGATTTTCGGCCCAGTAGTAGAGCCTCTGGGCGACGAGTTCATCGGGGTTTTCTGATATCTTGACCCCCACCTCCGAGAAGAGGTCCGAGTGTTCCTTCTGGTTGACGATCGAGACGACATTGGGAACCTTGAACCTCTTTGCCAGCCAGCAGGTCATCAGGTTCACAGAGTCATCGCTTGTTGTTGCAACGAGAGCATCTGCCCTGTCAATGCCGGCATCCTCGAGGATAGATTTGTCTGTCGCGTTCCCGGTGACCGCCAGCACATCGTAGTGCTCCAGTATCTCGCTGCAGCGTTGCTCGTCGCGGTCGATGATGACCACGTTGTTGCCATGCTCCACTGCGAGCTGGGTGAGACTCCGCCCGATCCCCCCGAGCCCCACGATGATGATGTACATGCGTACGGGTTACGACCATGGGCATTCAAATAATTTGCGGGCTGCACCTGTATATGTGGTACACTGCGGGGTCGACGAGGCGGGGAAGGGCGCGGTGCTCGGTCCCCTTGTGGTGGCTGCTGTCGGGTGCAGGGAGACTGAAGACCTCGCCGGTCTCGGGGTCAGGGACTCCAAGGCCCTCACCCCGGCACAGCGGGAGGCACTCGCGGAGAGGATACGGGACTCTTTTCCCACTGCTATCCTTTCCCTCACCCCCGCCGATGTGGATTCCCGCGGCATGAGCATGAATGTCCTGATGGCAAGGAGCCATGCCCACGTCATCTCCCTCCTTGCCCCCCCGGTCGCCATTGTCGATGCGTGCGATGTCAACCCCGCCCGGTACGGGTCGATGGTCCTTGGGTTCCTCACGGTCCCCTGCAGGGTCATTGCAGAGCACCATGCCGACCAGCACCACCCTGCCGTCTCGGCCGCGAGCATCATTGCCAAGGTCGAGCGGGACCACTCGATCGCGCGGATGCGGGAGGAGTGGGGGGACATCGGCAGCGGGTACCCTTCCGACCCTGCGACTGTCAGGTTCCTGGTCTCTTACTTCCGGGAACACGGGCATTGTCCCCCGATTGCCCGCCGAAGCTGGGCAACTGTCCGGGAACTGGCCGCCAGGCACGAGCAGCAGGACCTGACCTCCTTCCTGCAATAGGCCAAAAGCCCCGGTAAAACCCCTTTTCTCGCAAGTGGGGAGAAAAACCGCATGTTCCACACTTTTATGTAGATTTCTCACCCAGTGTACTGGAATGAACTGGCTCTTTCCCGCGCTCCTGGCAGTTGCCCTCTATACTGTTGCAGCCGGATTTATCTACGTCCGGAAAGCGGCCCACGAACGCGAGAAAGCAGACAGGATTGCGTTTCCTGGTAGGAGTCCGGGAGAGCATAAAAAGTCCCTGTGGGATGCAATTGTTTTTTATGGCCCGATCCTCGCGTTGAAGACAGAGAGGGTCGGGTTCTTTGACCGGTTCGTCCGCCACGCGACATTCTTCCGGGTCTACGCATCGCTCGGTGTTGCCATGGTGGCAGTCATATCGGTGGGAATAGCCTTCATTCTCCTCCTCTCCGTCCGGTTCACATTCCTCCTGCGGCCGGAACCAACCGGCATCTATGCACCCCAGAACATCTTCCTGATACCCGGGATCAACGAGTACGTCCCCTCCACCTTTGCCGTCTGGCTTGCGTTCGTCCTTGCGATTGCCATCCACGAATGGGGCCATGGCATCCTCTGCCGCGTCGAGAACATCACGGTGCGGAGCATGGGGGCCCTCATTGCAGTCGTCCCGATCGGTTTCTTTGTCGAGCCCGACGAGGCCGAACTGGAAAAGAGCAGGGGTATGCCCAAGATCCGCATGTTCGGGGCCGGGATAACCAACAACATCCTTGTTGGGGGGGCCTGTTTCGTTGCCCTCGTACTGCTCTTTGGCCTGGTCGTGCCGGTCGGAAACCCCGTTATCGGGGGAGTTTACAAGAATTACTCGGCATGGGAGGCGGGTGTGACCGGCCCCTCGACGATCCTTGCCATCAACGCCATCCCGGTGGCAGACAGGGACGATGTCGCGAGCATCCTGAATGGGACGCGCCCCGGCGACAACGTGACCCTTACACTCCAGACGGGAGAAGAAATTAAGGATTTCCATCTCACTCTCTCGGCATGGCCGGAGGAACTCGGGGGCCACCCGTCGGGGTTCATGGGGATCCAGTACTATGACGGTGCCCTCGTGATCGAGCAGGTACGCCAGAGCCTCTCGTTTCCGGGACTCATCCGCTTCCTGACGATACCCTTTGACTCCACAGCCGCCGGCCAGGCCCTCCGTGTCCTCGCGTTCGAGACTCCCGAGACGGGGTTCTACCACGCTCCCTTCCCCGGGTTCTGGACGATCGTGCACGTCCTTTTCTGGTGCGCATGGATAAATATCAACGTCGGGATCTTCAACGCCATTCCCATGGTACCGCTGGACGGTGGATATATCCTCAAAGAAGTTGTTGAAAGGCTTTTTGAGCGAAGGGGCCTCTCCAAGTACACGATTTTTGTCGTCTCCCTCATATCTTCCGTGATGATGGTAATGCTCATTTCACTTGTCGCACTGCCCTACCTCTTCCACCTGTGATCCGGGCAGAAATTACGTCCCATGGAGACGGTTTTTCCCCCGGGAACTCCCTGCCTGGCAGCAAAGGAATACATAAGTGCCGACGGTTCCTACCTGTATACCAATAAGGGAAGGCTGGTTCTGCCAGGGAGTGCAATCACCGCATGATTCTCCGGTCCTGCAAAAAGACCTACAATAACGAGACGCAGCGCACGAGGTCCCCGGAAGAGACACTCGAACACGTCGAAAAGGCGCTCCCTGCCGCAGGGATCACCCGTGTCGCAGACATCACGAGCCTTGACAGGGTGGGCATCCCCGTCTTTTCCAGTATCCGCCCCACGGCAGGCAGGGGTGCCATATCCGTTTACAACGGCAAGGGGGCTACCCCCATAGAAGCCAGAGTCTCTGCAATCATGGAGGGGATCGAACGCTACTCTGCCGAGGTGCCCCCGGATGCCATTCTGGCCACAGGGAGATACCCCGAGATCGGCAGGGATGTGCCTGCGCTCGACCCTGGAGATCTCATCCTCCCCCGGCGCACTGACCCCCGCATGGTGATCCCCTGGGTCAGCGGGTATGATATTGTCACGAACCAGGAGATACTCGTCCCGGCAAGCGCGGTCTTTCACCCCCTCCCGGCGACCTATCCCCAGCTCTTCCGGACCTCCACGAATGGCCTTGCGTCAGGCAATACGCCAGAGGAAGCGGTCTTTCATGCCCTCATGGAAGTCATCGAGAGGGATGCCTGGTCCCTCGTGGAAGCGACACGGGACACGGGGCCACGGGTATACGGGATAACAGATTCCCTCTCGTGTGATCTCCTCTCCCGGTTCTCCTCGGCCCAGGTGGAAGTCCACATCAGGGACATCACGAGCGATATAGGGATCCCGACTTTTGCCGCCGTCTCGGACGACCTGCAACTTCGTGACCCCGCGCTCCTCACCATCGGGATGGGGACCCACACGAGTGCGCGGATCGCACTGCTCCGCGCACTGACCGAGGTGGCCCAGAGCCGCCTGACCCAGATTCACGGGGCCCGCGAGGATACGGACACCGCCGACCTCCGGAGGAGGGCAGGCTACGAGAGGGTCAGGCGCATGAATGCCTATTGGTTCGACGGGAAGGCAGAAGAGCCATTTGACCGCGTCAGTTCCTGCGATACCGATGACTTCCTGACCGACATCCATGTCGCAGTGAGACGTTTGCAGGACGCCGGGATGGAGAGGGTCATCGTCGTTGACTTAACGAGGCCGGAGATCGGCGTCCCTGTTGTCCGGGTCATCGTCCCGGGACTTGAGGTCTTTGCCATGGACCAGGAAAGGGTTGGGAAGAGGTGCCGTGACGCCCGACATCGTGGTCTTTCTCGGCCCCAGCTGTGAGCGGCAGGTCGCCGGGGAGCTCCTTTCTGCCGACTACCGTCCCCCGGCGGCACGGGGAGACCTGACACTGGCCGTGGCTTCCGGGGCAAGGATAATCACCCTCATTGACGGCGTGTTTTTCCAGGAGAGCGCTGTTAGCCACCGGGAGATCCTCTCTGCCCTCTCGCGGGGTGTCCGTGTCATCGGGGCGTCGAGCATGGGGGCCCTCCGGGCTGCCGAGCTCGATACCCTCGGGATGGAGGGTATCGGCCTTATATACAGCCTCTACAAGGACGGCACCCTCGTATCGGATGATGAAGTTGCCCTCGTCTATGACCCCGAGAGCTTCATGCCCCTCTCCGAACCTCTCATCAACATCCGGTGCACGCTGCGAAAAGCCAGGGACCAGGGCGTGATCACCCCAAGGGAGGAAGGTGTTCTCCTTGATTCCGCCCGCTCTCTCTATTTCCCCGAGAGGACCTACCCGCAGGTCTGTTCCCGGGCCCAGGCCAGGCTCCCGCAGGAGACGTGCCAGAGGTTCCTTTCGTTCGCGCACGACCACGCGGTCGACCAGAAAAGGGAGGATGCCATTGCGGCCCTCAGGTGGACGCGGGAATGTGCCGTGAGATCCGGTATCCTCACCGAATAGGCCGGGGAAATGAGGGCCATTGGCAAAAACCGTTACTTTGCGGTCTTTGACATGGCCGAGAATGAGTTGCGGAGTTTTTCCATCTGCTCCTCCTGGAAGTGGAGATTCATGGCCATGCTTCGAATCGCCATGACCATGTCGTCCTCCTCCTTGCCCTTCTCCTCTGTGACCCTGTACGTGCTCTCCAGGAGTTTGAGGAGCCTCTTGTTGATGTCGATACTCTTGCGCAGTCGTTTGTATTCCTGGATGGTTGCCTCGTCGACGCCCGCCTCCCGGGCCAGCTGGACATCGAGTTCCATCACCTTCCTGCGGTTGAGCTGGCCTTCGATAGCCTCATAGAGCTCCCTGTGCGTGATGGGTTTCATGATATAGTCCTCGATGTAAATCCCATATTCCTGTGCCTCGTTGGGGGTCAGTTGTTTGGCGGTGAGCATCATGACCGGGATATCCCTGGTCCGGGGGTTGTTCTTGATGTTCATGAGGGTCTCCCACCCATCCATGGGCTCCATCATGATGTCAAGGAGGATTAAGTCCGGCCTGACAGTTTCAAGAAGTTCGAGGGCCTCCTGGCCCCCATAGGCGGCAACAGTCTGGTATCCTCCCCTCTGGAGCATTGTCACAAAAATATCGACAATGAAGGGGCTGTCGTCTATCACCATGACTGTGAACATATCAGAATGACCCCCCGATCTCACCGGCCAGGACCTCGAGCTGCCGGGCACCCGGTGAATGTTCAAACCCCCTCTCACCCACGACGACGACGAGAAGTTTCTCCCCCGCACCGAGGACAACGAGGGACGACGCGCCGCCGTGGACACAGACCACCTCGGGTGGGGCCATCTTCAGGATTCCGGATGCCGATTCCGCAGAGGCAAAAAGGGTTGCACACATCGCGGCAAGCCAGGGCTCGTTGAAATCCTTCTCCATCAACTGGCCGAGCATGATTCCGTCCCGGGAGATGAGTGCGCAGCCCTTTACACCGTCAATAGCCCTTATTTTTTCAATATAACCCTTTACCTTCTCTTTCAGCATGTTTCTCTCACCGGTTGAACCCCCACCTGTCCTTCCATGGTGTATCTTTCACAGTGTATTCACTCTCACTGTTCATATTCCTGATCACACCGTCCCTGGAGGGGCCCCGGGGTGCCGGTTGCAACCCGCTTTTCCCCGGTGTTTTCCTGCTCCGGCAGGAGAGATTCCCGTTTTTCCGGGTTCTGCAGAGATAACAGGATGTTTTATTATGCATCCCTTCCATACATGGTATAACCCAGGATCATGGTATTTTGGGTCCGGAAAAGCAAATGGACAGCAACAATGCTGTTATCTGCAGTTTCCCGTCAATCGTTCCGGGGCCATAGGGTAGCCTGGCCATCCTAGGAGACTGGGGGTCTTCTGACCTGCGTTCAAATCGCGGTGGCCCCATCCAACTCATTATTCTGGTGCGACCATGAAATGGGACGAGAGGTGTTTTTCCTGCCTCATCTCGCGTGTCTCCCTCGAGTGCCGGCTCTGTCATGCGGATCCGTCCCTCGAGGATGAGATCGTTGACGAATGTGCCCGCATCCTCGAGGAACAGAAGGCGTGGCCACTCCCGCATCCCCGGATCGCAAGCGCCCTCCACCGGCATGCCTACAGGAGACTGGGCACCTGCGACCCGTTCCGGGAACTCAAGGAACGGAGCACAAAGGAGGCTCTCGAGGTCTGCCGAAGGGTCCGGCCCCGGTTGAAGACGTGGAGGGATCTCGTGACGGCAAGCGTGATTGGAAACACTTTTGATTTCGGTGTCCTTTCCCACACGGTTGCGGGAGACTTTTCCCAGTACTTCGAGGAAGAATTTGCCGCGGGTCTTTTCATCGATGATACCGACCGGATGCTCCCCCTGACGGACCGCGTCGTTTACTTCACGGACAACTGCGGGGAGATAGTCTTTGACCGTCTTCTCATCGAGTTCCTCTCCCGCCAGGGGTCGAAGGTCACCGTTGCGGTCCGCGACGAACCCATCCTGAACGATGCAACGCGTGCCGAGGCAGAGGCCCTCCACATCGGGAAGTTCGCAGACCTCCTGACCACGACCGGGTGCGGGTGCGAACTGGGGGTTCGCCTCGACTGCCTGCCCAAAGACCTTGCCCGCGCAATTGACTCCTGTACCCTCATCATATCCAAGGGGATGGCCAATTACGAGTCTCTCTCCGAGTACCAGGGCCTCCCGCCGGTCGCGCACCTGATGGCGGTCAAGTGCGAGCCGATTGCAAACGAAGTGGGAGTCCCTCGCGGAAAAAAGATCGCGATGCTGAGAGACTGATGGACGAATGAACCCGTGCCACCAGGGGTACCTCCGGAGAGCAAACCCCTACCCCTGGTGCCTTCCGGAAGAATAGAACTACGGAAACCATCCTGCAGGTCCTGGCAGGGAGGGGCAGGTTCGCCCCTCGCAGGATACGTGAAAAATGGGAGGTTTATGCCGTCATGGAGAGGGATGTAACGACGGCATACAGCATTGCTCCCAGGACGATGACCGCGATCACGGATGCAATCACGACTGCCAGGATCACGGCGAGAGCGGCTTTCGTATCCGGGATGTTGTGGAGTTCCCGAATCCCGATCACACCGATGACAACCGACCATATCCCCCCCACCAGCGGCCCAATGGCGGGTATCCACCCAAGGACGAACGTTGGAGTCAGGTTGTAGAACACTGACTTCTCTGTCTGCCATATACCCTTCCTCCCGCCAACGAGGTAAACGAAAATGTGCAGCCAAAGCCCAAAAATAACGGCCATGACCAGGGTAAAGACGAGGATGACGAAGATCCAGGAGACGATGAGGAGTGGTTCGACGGCCGGCCCGGGAGGAATAAATGATAGCCCTGCAAAGGGATGGACAAAGACATTGAGGGCCGTCAGGAGTGTACTCATGATGGCATAGAAGACAGAGAGGGTGATGAGGTACGTGAGGGTCTCCTTCGCCTCCTCGTCCCTGGCTTTCCGGAATGACAGCGTGGGGCTGAAAAGGAAACCACGGACCTTGTCCAGTACAGACTCGCTCATAATAGGAATTCCGTTGGATCAGGGAAAATTTTAACTTTCCGGATTACCAGGGAGACTGTTTTCCCCCGTTTCCTCCGGCGCGGGGTTCTCGCCCGGCATTTCCGGCATTTCCTCCCCGCGGGGGGGGGCGGGAGTATTTTCTCCTTGCCCGTCGATACAGTCTCATGGTAGAACTGGCAGGTCTCTCCTTTGGCTGGATTCTCGTCGTTCTTGGGACATTCTTCCTCGTCGTCGAGGCCTCGAATCCCGGGTTCTTCATCGCAGTCCCGGGGACTGTGATGATCATCCTCGGCGTGATGATCCTGCTTGGCGTGGATGTCTTTTCCGGGCCACTCGGACTCATTGTCGGGGTTCTTTCCACGATTGCCGTCTCGCTCCTCACGATCTGGTTCTACCGTCGCATCAATCCCGGTGATGCAGTCCCGGTGACCACCAGCAGGGACTCGCTGGTCGGAAAGGAGGGTCGTGTCCTGCGGACGGTTTTCCCCGGCGATCTCTCTGGCAAGGTCCTTGTATCGGGCCAGGAATGGAGTGCAAGGAGTACAATGGGTGAGATCCCGCCGGGAAAAAAGGTCCGGGTGGTCTCGTCTGAAGGGGTTCACATCATCGTGGAGGAGGTAGAGTAAAATGGCTGTTCTTGAGACCATCATCACAGTTTTTCTCATCATTGCAATCGTGATCATCTTTGCCAGGGGCGTCGTGATCATCCAGCCCTACGAGCAGGGGTTAAGCATCAGGCTTGGACGATACATCGGGCGCATGAACCCGGGGTTCCGCTGGGTCTTCCCGCTCATCACGAACGTGGTGAAGATGGACCTGCGGACCCAGGTCATGGATGTCCCCTCGCAGGAGGTCATCACGAAGGATAACTCACCGACAAACGTGGATGCAATCGTCTACATTCGCGTCATAGACCCTGAAAAAGCATTTTTCGAGGTGGCAAATTACCGGATGGCAACAGTCGCCCTTGCCCAGACGAGCCTGCGCGGGATCATCGGGGACATGGAGCTCGACGAGATCCTCTACAACCGGGACATCATCAACACGAAACTCCGTGATATCCTCGACCGGGAAACCGACCAGTGGGGTGTCAAGGTCGAGAGGGTGGAGATAAAGGAGGTTGACCCCGTTGGGGCAGTCAAGCAGGCGATGACGGAACAGACCGCGGCAGAGAGAGCAAGGAGGGCTGCCATCCTGCGGGCAGACGGGGAAAAAAGGTCAGCGATCCTGAAGGCCGAAGGGACCAAGCGGAGCATGATCCTCGAGGCCGAAGGGGACAGGCAGAGCAAGGTCCTGCGCGCAGAAGGTGAACGTATCTCGCGCATCCTCCAGGCCCAGGGCGAGGCCCAGTCCCTGCGCATCCTCTCGGTCGGCGCACGGCCCCTCGACCGCCGGGCGATCACGGTCCTCTCGCTCGACGCCTTAAAAACAATGGCCGATGGCCAGGCAACGAAGATCATCTTTCCCTTCGAGGTCTCGAGCCTGATGAAACAGGCCGCACGGTTCCTCGGTGCGACGGATGAGGAAGGGGAAATGCCCGGGCCGACCGGTGTGCCTGAAACCGATATCCTCGGGACCATTCCCACGGCCGATGAGGTCAGGGAGATCCTCAAGGAGATGGACACCACTATTAAGACCGAGATCTCGGTCGATGAACTCAAGGATATCAGCCGGAGCAGGAAGAAGACAGGCTCGGAACTCGTGGAGGAGATCGAGGGGAGCGTGGGGAAAGGCGAGTAAATCCCCCTCCATCACTCCCCCCGTTCACAAAATTTCCAGGGAAGGAGACGCCCCCATACGCCCGGACGGGGATAGTGCAGAAGAGTTCCCCCATGAAAAGGGGTGCACTGACTTTCCCCTCCCGCGGGGTATACCCGGTATCGGGGCGCTCACTCCGGCCTTATATCTTTTCAACGGTTATTCTTACCCTGTCCCCTGCCCGCACGCCATGTCCCTTGGGCACGTCGATGTTGAACCACAGGGAACCCGGCTGGTCCTGGGTGGAGTCCTGGGACATGAGACAGTCTTTCTCCTCGTTGATCGTGGCCACGAATTCGATGACCGATTCAATTTCTGCAACCTTTTTCATGGGAAAATGGATGATGGAGGACGGGGCCTCCCTATACCGACCGGGACGTCACCATCCAGGTGGTACTGTTTGAATAGCTCCACTTGATGATTGCCAGTTCCTGGCAGATCTCGGAGAGGATTGCCATGTTGGTCCCCACCTCCTTGGGTGAGAGCCCGAGTTCCCGTGCAATGTATTTTGACTTGAAATAGTGTTTCCCCTTCTCGAGACCTCCCTTGAGGTACTGGATAATCTTGGCCTGGGTCTCATTATAGCGGTCACGTATATTTCGTGAAGCGTTCACAAGCGTCACCTCAGCCGTGTGATTCTGGTACTCTTATGCATCTATAAATAAATACCTATTGGCACGGGTCAGGAGAAAGACTATATACTGAACGATATATCGAATTCGGCTATTTATGATGAGAATCTCGACGCTTACCTAAGGGTAAGATTCCGGTCGCCCGGATCGGAGGATGCAGGGTATCTCACGCCGGCAACCCGGTCCTGACAAGCGATATCTTTGCGATGAGGCCCCTGAGGACTTCGTCCCTCATCCCCTCGACAAACTTGATGCTCCCGACCACCAGGTGTCCCCCTCCCGAAATTCCGCCCCCGGGTATCTCCTCCCGCAGTTCCCGGACCATCTGGGGGATGTTCATCATGACCCCCCGTGAACGGAGAACCGCGAAATCCGGGCCAAAACCGATGGTGACGACGGGAGACCCGGAATACTGCTGGCATAACCTGTCATGGACTTCCCCTGATGTTTTGCCCGGCGGGGGAAAGGTGAACTTGTGCGCATGGATCTCCACGTCGATGAGGAAAAGCTCCGCCCCATTGGGGAGCGTTTCATGGCGAACGTGTGGCATGCACGCACTGAGCTGGTCCTGGATGGCAAGGTTCGCCCCCTCAACCTGGTGTGCAACGAGCCTCCTGTGCCGCTCGAAATCCCCGGCAAGGTTGAGCACGTCCTTGACAATTTCGCGGCCGTCATTGAACCGGAGCCAGAACTGGAGGTAATCCAGTGCCAGGGCAATGTCCTTGCAGTCCTGCTCGGTATACGTCTCCCTGACAAGCGCAAGGTACTTTGCCCTTTCCGGTGCCTCGCTCCTGTCACCGACCCCTGCGACGGCGGGGAGGTGCCTGATTGTCGCCTCCACGCCGGGGCTGATGAGTCGCGCGACCTCTGTCCCAAGCATCCCGGCAGTAATCCCAAAATCTCCCCCGACATGGTAGGGATTCACATGCCCCACCAGGTACTGGTCAACGATCGCATCGGGGTGGTGGTGGTCGATCACGACCATGGGGATGCCGTAGACCTGTGCCAGCTTCATGGAGGGGAGGTCTTCCTCTGTCGAGCCGTTATCCATCAGGATTACAAGGGGCATCTTCTGTCCATAGCGCACGTTATCCTTTGTCGCAAAGTCAAGGTCCCTGATGATGTCCTCGATCTCGTAGAACGGAGCCTTTGACGGGGCACGCTTGAAGAGGAAGTAGTCAGCATCAAAGTCTGCCCCTGCCTCCCTCATTAACGAGATGACTGCCAGTTCCACTGCCACCCCGGCGCAGATACCGTCTGCATCAGCGTGGTGCCGCAGGATGATCGGCTGGGACGTAAAGACGGCTTTCCGGATGATCTTGGCGACTTCCCGCATCCGGGGCCGGAGTTTTTCAAGGACAGGCGAATCAATGAGGAGGGGTACTTCCGGGGGCTCTGAACGGAGGTCAATAGCCTTCTCGATTCGCTCCCTGACGGTCTCTGCGTCTTCTCCTGCAAGGATTGTCAGGTCCTCGACCTCGATCTGGAGCTGGTTCTGGCGCATCATGACCTCGCCCACGATCCTTACGAGGTCCCCGCATTCTGCCTCGGGGTAGGCCCGGACGCCCGCCTCCACGAAGGCAGCCGCATTCTCGGTGCCTGACTCGTCCACGATGGTGAATATGGTGGGCCCGCTCGTCTGCTTGATCTGGGCTATCTCGCCCTCGATTCGGACCGTCTTCCCGACTTTGCCCGCCAGTTCCGAGAGCCGGACTGCAGTCGACTTTCTCTCGACCATCTCGACGGTGTAGACCGGGATCGTGACCTCTTCGAGGTCAATGTTCCCGTTACTGCGGATATTGAGAACCCTGACAAGGATACTGTCCTTTTCCCTGTGGTGCGTGCGAACGTTGCTCTTGTGGACGAGGCCCTTGACACGCTCGTTCAGCTGGACGAACGTCCCAAAATTGGCAAAACCCTGGACACGCCCGATATAGGTCTTTCCAACCTCCACGTCCCCAAGATCGCACCCGGGGCTCATGCGGTATACCGTGATATTCGCGTCTTTCATATTACCTACCGGATGAATGCGGGATTTTTCTCCCTTTCTCTCCATACGGTCCCCTTTCTCTTTATGAATAGGTGCGGAAGTATTATGTATGTATGGAATGGAGACCGGGCTTTCCCTTCAGGCATCACTGTCCCGGTAGGGTATCTCGATCATGTCCATGTCGGAGGGGACGATGACTTTTCCGGAAAACCGTGCCTGGGCATCCCGCATGTGACCTGCAACAGTCGTGTAGCGGGAGCTGATGTGGACCAGTGCCAGGATGGAGGCATGGAGGTGCTCTGCAGCCTCCCCTGCCTCTCCTGCCGTTGAATGGAGGACCTCTTCTGCCCTCTCCCGTGCCTCGTCGTCGTAGGTTGCGTCATGGATGAGGAGGTCTGCACCCTCCGCGATGTCAGAAATCCGTCCATGGATCGGCCGCGTATCGCCCGTGTAGACGATCTTTCTCCCGGGGCGTGGAGGGCCCATGACTTCTTTGGGGCTGACTTCCCTCGTCTCTCCATTCTTCACGATGCGGATGGTCTCTCCCCTCTGCAGCCTCCCGAAGAGGGGGCCCGGCGGCACCCCGAGCTCAATAGCCCTCTGCCTGTTGAAACGCCCGGGTCGCGGGTCCTCGCAGAGCGCGTAGCCAAGACCCGGGAGTCCGTGGGCGGTCTCAAAGGCATGGACGGTGTACCCCTCGAAACGGACAGAAGATCCGGGCTTCATCTCAACCGGGACGACGGGAAACTTGATGTTGTAGCGTGAGAGGTTCCGGACGGCTGACGCGACCTCATGGACCCAGTCCGGTCCATAGATGGTGAGAGGCTCGGTCCGGCCCATGAAGGAAAGCGTCTGGGCAAGCCCGAAGAGACCAAGGAAATGGTCGGCGTGCCAGTGGGTGATGAAGACCGCGTCCACGAGGAACCCTGTCCTCGCCCTCATCATCTGCTGCTGTGCGCCCTCCCCGCAGTCAAAAAGGAGTGTATCATGACCCCGGCGGACCATGATGCAGGAGGGGTTCCGGTGTGGCGTGGGGAGGGCGGCCGCTGTCCCGAGGAAGTAGACGTGGAGTGTCTCTCCGCTCATCGTCCCCACCCCCGTGCAATGGCGAGGCTCTTCTTTCCGTCGAGGACGCTGCGCCCCTCTATGACGAGGACTCCGGAATACACTCTCCCGATCTCTCTTCCCACCCTCTCCCAGTCAATGGTCCCCTCCCCGATGGCAAGGTGTTCATCGGACTGGCCGTGGTTGTCATGGACATGCATGTGGGTGGCCTTCCCGATATGGGGCAGGAACGCCTGCACGAGACCAACGGTATGGGCATGACCGATATCGATCGTGATCCCGATCCCCTCGAGGCCCTCCACCATGCCGAGAAGTTCCTGGGGATCTCGGCAGAGGAATTCGCGGACGCCGATCATGTTTTCAAGGCACGCCGTCACGCCATGCTCCACGGCCACCCTGCCGATCTCCCGGAGGGCATCCTTTTGCAGATCCCAGGCGCGACCGGGCATGATCTTTCCGACCGGCGATAGGTAGCCCGGGTGGATCGTCACCCTGTCCGTCCAGCACGACGCGGTCTCGATGCACCTGCATACCTGCCGGACGGACTCTTTCCAGATGGGGTAGTTGAGCGTTGCGAGGTTTAAGTCGGCATAGGGTGCATGGACGGTGATTCCAAGGTGTGTCGATGCGATCGTTTCTCCGATACGGCGCACGTTCTCAGGGTTATCGAGCCTGTAGTTCCCGTCGGCAACCACTTCCCACCCCTGGAACCCTGCCTCCTCGATACCATAGACCCACGAGATCTCATCCCACACTTTCGAGGAGGAGGAGAAGTAAATCCGGTGACTCATGGGTCCTCCACTATCTGCCGGAGGAGGGCCCGGCTTGCACGCACAAACTCCTCGAGGGACCCGGAATTGTCGATGATGTGGTCAGCGCGTGAGAGTGCCCTGTCAAGGCCCCACGCGGCCTCGCGCTTGTCACGCTCCTCGAGAGCCGCCGGGAGAGCCCGATCATCCTCCCGTCCCCTCCGGGAGAGGCGCCTGACCCTCTTGTCAAAGGGGACATCGATCCCGACGAGGACGAACCCCCCAAAAGATTCTTCGAAAAGCCGGACCTCGGCATCACCCCTGATCCCGTCAACGAGGACGACTGGTGCATCTGTTGCCCTTATCCGCGGGATGCACCGACGGGCAATCGCGTCCATGCCCTCTGTCTGCCGTAACCGCTGGGCGACAGCCCCAAGGTTCTGATCCGTGGGCGGGAGCCCAAGCCCCCGGGCTTCGTCCCTGATGACATCTCCCATCACGACAACAGGGATACCCATTTCACCCGCAATGCGGGAGAACTCCCCCTTACCGCTTGCAGGGAACCCAACGACCCCGATCACCTTCATAGTCCACCTCCCCCGTCTCCCTCGTCCTGATCCGTATGGTCCTGCCGACCCGCACCATCCTTGCCGCGAGGGCCGCAAGTTCCTCGAGAGTGAGCGGAGGACGGGGCCCCCCCACCTCGCCGGAAGAAAGATTGTGCCTGCCTTTCTCCTTTGGGGACCTGTCCCAATCCTTCCAGACCCTCTTGTGCACACCCTGCTGGAGGATGATGGTCCCGCGGGGAAGTTCCTTCTCGATGGTGAGTATCTCCTTTTCGTTTCCCCAGAAGACTGTCAGGACCACCTCAAATGACGCAAGCTTCCCGGTCCTGTGGGCCTCCTCGCAGATAGCCAGTGATTGCCTGACCTGCTTTGTGTAATCCTCCTTGCAGACACTGCCGTACCCTTCCCAGCGCTTAGAGAAGCCCTCCCAGCGGCTCTTGTAATCCAGGGCGATGCGGTCGATGAGCGCCCCGGCGATGAGGTCCCTGATTGTTGCAGGGAAGTAGCCGTTTGTCTGGATGGCGACGAGGAGCCCCATGTCCCTGGCCGCCCGGGCAAGGGCAACGAGGGCTTCCCGCTGCATGGTGGGTTCTCCTCCCGAAAAGACCACGCCGGATACGAGGGGGCGGACCCGGGCAATCTTTTCCACCACCCAGTCCACGTCACGCATGTCGCTGCCGGTCTGGATGGACGCGTTGTGGCAATAGGAGCACCGGAGGGGGCATCCGCGGAGAAAGACGGTACATACCGCTCTCCCTGGCCAGTCGATTGTGCTCATGTCAACGAACCCGCCAAAGTTCACCTGCACCCGGGTCACCGTGCTGTACTGGTGGGAAGGGAAGTTTCATCAATCTATGGAACCCCGCAGGCCGGGGCAGGGAGGGGTCCCCCTCTTGCGGCCTGTCGCCTTGGAGAACCCGGCGTCCACGGGACAGGTGCTTTCTCGCCGGGTGAGACGTGCGCGGACGCCAAGAGCCCGCATGCATTTTTTCCCGCATCCCAATCCCGGTTGGAGGGCTCCCCGGCACCTATTTTTCAAATAAATTTGTCTTGGAGCAAATCAATTTTAATTGTTAACTTAACAAGCGTAATTTATTGTCCAATTTGAAAAACAACTTTTTATCTTGTCTTTCTTCCCACTCCTCTCCATGAGTCTTGTCGAAGATGCCCGTGCCGGGAGGATCACACAAGAGATGAGAATCGTGGCCCGGCAGGAAGGGGTGACCGAGGATTTTGTCCGCCGGGGTATCGCCGGGGGCCATATCGTCATTCCGGTCTCTCCGTACCGCAAAGTGAAGATCTGTGGAATCGGCGAGGGGCTGCGTACAAAGGTGAACGCGTCCATTGGGACATCGACCGATATCGTTGACATCGATATGGAGGTTGAGAAGGCCCGCCAGGCCGAGCGGGCGGGAGCTGACACGCTGATGGAGCTCTCGACCGGCGGTGACTTAGTCGAGATCAGGAAGCGGGTCATTGCGTCCACGTCGCTCTCTGTCGGGAGCGTGCCACTCTACCAGGCCTTCATCGAGGCTGCCCGCAAGGACGGGGCCGTTGTCCACATGAAGGAAGATGACCTCTTCCGCATAACGGCCGAGCAGGCAAAGCTCGGGACCAACTTCATGGCCATCCATACCGGCATAAACTGGGAAACGCTCAAGCGCCTCCGGAACCAGGGGAGGCATGGCGGGCTCGTCTCGCGGGGAGGGGCCTTCATGACGGCGTGGATGATCCACAACGAGAAGGAAAATCCCCTCTACTCGGAGTTTGATTACCTCCTCGAGATTATGAAGGAGCACGAGGTCACGCTCTCAATGGGCAACGGCATGAGGGCCGGTGCCGTCCATGACGCGACCGACCGGGCCCAAATCCAGGAGCTCCTCATCAATGCAGAGCTCGCGGACAAGGCCCATGCGGAAGGTGTCCAGGTGATTGTGGAGGGGCCGGGCCATATCCCCATCGACGAAATCCAGGCAAATGTCATCCTTCAAAAAAGAGTCAGTAACCGCAAGCCCTTTTACATGCTCGGCCCGCTCGTGACCGATATCGCACCCGGGTACGACGACCGCGTCGCGGCCATCGGGGCCGCTCTCTCCTCGGGCTACGGTGCCGACTTCATCTGCTACGTCACGCCTTCCGAACACCTGGCCCTGCCAACCCCTGAGGAGGTCTTTGAAGGCGTCATTAGTTCACGCATCGCCGCCCACGTCGGTGACATGATCAAGCTGAAAAAGAGGGAGGCGGACCTCGAGATGGGGCATGCCCGCCGGGACCTCGACTGGGAACGCCAGTTCCAGCTCGCGATGAACCCCGAGAGGGCACGAAAGATCAGGCAGGAGAGGATGCCTGCCGATGCGGATGCCTGCACGATGTGCGGGGATTACTGTGCGTTGAAGATTGTAAACAGGCACTTCTCCTTCTGAACACATTTTTTAAAAAGGGGGTGTACTGGAAATACGAAACTCGGATCCTGCACAGTCACTGTACACTCCCCATAGAAAAAAAAACGAATGATGTTCATCAGGTTAAGCACTAGTTCCAGTGGAACTTTCAGACATTAATACCTCGAAACAAGATCTTCGGCAGTCATTGTGTACAGTCACTGAAACCGCCTCTGGGGCGCCCTTTTGGGGCAGCGGAACTATCCTCCAGTGGGGTGTGGAGGCGAGGCATCTCTCACTTTGGTTCCTATGCACCCACCCAAAATAGCGAAAATCTAAAAAAATAGATAGTGCACCGGTCACCTGCAGGATGAAAGATAATAGTCGGGAAAAAAGAGGGACATACCCTCACTTTTCTGCTTCCGATATCGCAAGTTGGTACATCCAGTCGAGGAGGCGGGGGCACTCTTCCGCTTTGCACTCGAGGTCACAGGCGATGCAGGGGATCAGCTCATCACCTGCAAGGATCAGGGAAGGGTCAACGGGGCACCGGACGGCCTTGAGGACGAATGTCTTTATGCCGTCCTTCCGGAACTCGATTCTCTCGACGAGGCCGTCGTCCAGGAGTTTCTTGACGAGCCGGGAACACTTGCGGCTGTCGACCCCGAGGATCTTCCAGAGGTCACTCTGGAGGACCCCCTCGGCGTGGGACTGTATGACCTTGAGCGCGTCTTCGGGACTCTTTGACATGGCTCACGACAGCGCAGATTTTTTAGACCTGTGGCTGGATGGAGAGGATGTTGTTCCCCCGGATGACGACTGTTCCCAGGGTTCGGCCCCGCACGTTGTTCACGTACTCGGTTGTGTCCTCCATGTGGATATTCAGGTACTCGTCAACGGCAACCAGGCGTCCCTGGAGTTTGCGCTGGTCATCCTTGATTTCAACTGTAATTTTTGAATCCACAAGAGAAAAGACCTTTTTGATAGGTAATACGATACCGTTCACCATCTGCCTCTTATTGGGGAGTGCCGGTATTTATTGGTTTTCAGCCGGCACCCCGGCAGGGTGGGGATGAGTGGGGATCACTCACCGATGGGGACCCAACGGCTCTTTAATGCCTTCTCAACCGCCGGGAGGGTCGTATACTCCATCTCCCCCAGGGAGAGGCGATGCGGCTCAAAGGGTCCGTGTGCCCGGAGGATGTCCGCAAGTTCATTGCAGCGCTGCCTCACCCTGTCAAAAGCCGGGTCATCGAACATGTCTGCCGGCCCAATCAGCTTCCCGTTGCAGACCTGGAAACCGAGGCATATGACTCTTGGAGGCCCGTCGAACCGGGTGCAGTTGGCGTCCGGGAGACCGACGGGCATGAAGGGACCGTGGTGAGAGCCACGCATCCATCCGGCAACGATGAGCGGGGTAGCAAATGGCTCAAGGATCTCCCCGACAGCGGGAAGACCGCTCTGTCCCCGGACTATCATAACCGGGTCATCCTTGCCGACGTACTTGCCGGCGATGAGGGAGAGACGCTGGGTACTCGTCGAGGCGGCCACGAGGCCGTCTTTCCTGCGCACGTATTTGATGACATAACGGGAGGGGGCCCCGATGTAGGCGAGGAGACTGTAGATCTCTTCGGGTGTCCGGAACTCGATCTTGCGCTTCTCGATGACATCATGGACCTCAAAGATGAAACCATCGTGCATGGAGGGGTCAATTACGAGCCCGGCCGTGTTGAAGGGATCTGCAAACATCTTGTACAGGTAGAAATTCCAGGCCCCGGGTTCCGTCTTGTCTGCCATGAAGAGGAGCACGGGGTCTGAGCCCCGTTCCTCGAATTCCATCTCCGCAACTCCCGGCCCCATCCCCTTCACATTCCCGGAGAACGCATCAGAGAGGATGTCCTGGCCTGCACCATAGAGCTTCATCTCTTTTGCCATCCTGGCGCACTCCTGGAAAACTTTCCACGAGAGGGCATGGATCTCTTTATCGTCCTCCCCCCGGGTATGGGTCATGATTAGTTCAAGGTCATCGCCGCAATGGGTGACAAAAGAATCGATGAGGAGCTTTCCTTCCTGCTCCTTGAGGAGCTTTGCTGCCTTCTCAAGGATTACCGGGTGCGTTCGGGAATGCCCTGGAAAACTCCCGATATCTGCTTTGATCAAAGAAATGGTAATTTTCGGCATGAGAGAAACCTCGTGTGTGCTATCCAGATAGTAGGGGAAGAAGATATAAAAAAGGTGTATGTTTGGGGAAAAAAAGGGTTTGTCACGGGGTCGTCGTCTCTCCCTGGTCGCCATCCTCTTCCGGGAGGTAGGTAACCTCAAGGACGCCGTGCCGGAAAGTCATTTCCTCTGACCCTTTCAGGGGGTGAGGCACCCGTGCACTGGATTTGTAGTGTATCTCACCTTCCCGTGCCCAGATATACACGCGGTCATCCCTGAACAGGACCCGAACGTTCTCGGAAGAGACCCCCGGCATCTCCGTGACCAGCATGACACGTTTTCCCACTCTGTGGATCTCGATCCCCGGGTCAACGGAGTCCCCGCGAGCCTTCTGCGGGGGAAGGGGGCCACCTCCGCCGGGACTGACAATGACCTTCATCCCGACGAAGACAGGCTGTATTCGCCCGTCATTCGCCGCAGCCATGAGTTGCCTGACCATCTCCTCGATGGTCTTTTTCATATCGTCCTGTTTCTCGGCCATTTTAAGCGTTCATTGTACCCTTCGCCTCATGGAAGAGGTTTAATTCCTGTTCCTATGCCTTCAGCTCTTCCTCGAGCTGGTGGGTGAGCCGCTTGATCTCGTTCCAGTCTTTCTTGCGGGCAAACGTGCTGGCGCGGAGTGCTTCCGTGTCGTAAACTTTTCCCCGTCGCAATTCAGCCTGTTTTAACGCTGCGACAGCGTTCTCGAGGATGGTCCGCTGCTCCTGGTTGTAGAGGATCTCCCAGGCCTGGCGTTCTGCGGCCTCGAGCGACTCGCGATCCATCGAACCCTTCACCTTCTTGAGGGCCTCGTCAAAGTGTTTCTTCGTGATCCGGACGTTGACGGCAGCATCGGCAATCTCCTGGTCACTCTTTCCGGCCATGACGGTGATGAACTCCCGCATGGCCATCAGCTTTGCCTCCCTGACGAGGGCCTCGATATCGGCACCGACGTACCCCTCGGTCAGTGCGACGAGGTCATCGATTTTCACATCGCCCGTGACGAGGTTTGCCTCGCTCCCGAGGTAGACCTCGAAGATCTTCTTCCTGCTCTCGGCATCCGGGGGCGGGACGTAAATGTGCCTCTCCATCCTGCCGGGTCGCATCAGTGCCGGGTCCAGCATGTCGGGCCGGTTCGTCGCCCCGATGACGGTCACGTCCTTGAGTTCCTCGAGCCCGTCAAGCTCTGTCAGGATCTGGCTGACGACGCTCTCCGTGACATGGGAAGAGCCCGCGTACATCCCCCTCTTGGGCACGAGGGCATCGACCTCGTCGAAGAATATGATGGCCGGTGAGGCCTGCCTGGCCTTGCGGAAGACTTCCCTGACACCCTTCTCTGACTCTCCTACCCACTTGGACAGGAGCTCGGGTCCCTTCACGGATATGAAGTTACACTCGCTCTCGTTGGCGACGGCCTTCGCGAGGAGTGTTTTCCCGGTCCCGGGGGGGCCGAAGAGAAGGATACCCTTGGGTGGACGGGTGTTGAGCTTCTCGAAGACCTGCGGGTAGCGCATGGGCCATTCGACGGCTTCCCGCAACTCCTGCTTGACCTCTTCGAGGCCGCCGATATCATCCCAGGTCACGTCCGGTACCTCAACGAGGACCTCCCGCATGGCACTCGGCTCCACGTGCTTGCGGGCCTCGTCAAAGTCTTCTTTCGTGACCTTGAGCTGCTCGAGCATGTCGGCCGGGATCTCCTTGTCCAGGTCCAGCTTCGGCAGGACCTTCCGGAGGGCATGCATGGCTGCCTCCTTGACAAGGAGGGCAATATCTGCCCCCACGAATCCATGGGTCGTATCCGCATAGTTCTCGAGCCGGACGTCATCTGCAAGCGGGACACCGCGCGTGTGGACCTGGAAGATCTCCAGGCGCCCTTTCTTGTCGGGGATCCCTATCTCGATCTCGCGGTCGAAACGACCGCCCCGGCGGAGGGCAGGATCAATGGCGTCCGGTATGTTCGTGGCAGCGATCACGATGACCTGGCCCCTTGCCTTGAGCCCGTCCATCAGGGAGAGCAGCTGGGCAACAACCCTCCGTTCCACTTCGCCCTTCGTCTCCTCCCTCCGGGGTGCGATGGAATCGATCTCGTCGATGAAGATGATGGCCGGTGCATTTTCCTGGGCCTCCTCAAAGACCTCCCTGAGCTTGCCCTCGCTCTCCCCGTAGTACTTGCTCATGATCTCCGGGCCGGAGATAGAGAGGAAGTGTGCATCCACCTCGTTTGCCACGGCCTTTGCAATCAGTGTCTTGCCTGTACCGGGGGGGCCATAGAGCAGGACACCCTTGGGAGGGTCTATCCCGAGGCGCTCGAAGAGCTCGGGGTGACGCAGCGGGAGCTCGATCATCTCGCGGACCATCTCGAGCTCGCGGGAAAGCCCCCCGATATCCTCGTAATGGACGTCCGTGACCTCTCCCTTCCTCTTCTCCTCCGGCTCGTAGGGGGTCTCCCTAAGCTCAATCTGGGTATCCTCGGTGACTATTGCCACTCCCTTGGGAGTGACCTTAGAGATGACGAGCGTGAGCGGGTTTCCGATGACATCAACCCTCACCGTCTGGCCTTCCATGACGGCCCGGCCCCGCAGGATCCGCGAGAGGTACTGTTCACCGCCGACGAGACGGATAGGCTGGGTGGGGTTGATCACGACTTTTTTTGCATACCCCACCTCCACTTTCCTGATCCTGACGCGTTCGTCGACGCCTGTCCCTGCATTGCTGCGGATGGTGCCGTCGATCCGGATGATGGCCTGCCCGGTATCCTGGGGGAATCCCGGCCAGACGATGGCCGTTGCCTTCTTTTTCCCCTGGATCTCGATGGCATCGCCCGAGACCACTCCGAGCTTCCGCATCGCCTCGATACTCAGACGGGCAATGCCACGCCCTGCATCGTCCCTGGCTGCCTCCTTTACGATGACTTCGATGGTATCTGTATTTGACATTGAATCTGCTCCTGGTTGTTGTCAAGAGTTTACTAAAAGTAAGTGTCCAATAGTATATAAAAATATCACTCACGGCAGGAACCGCACGGCAAGAGAAAAAGACCATTTAATCCTATAAATTGGGCATTGGAACATTAAATAAGACTATTTCTTTCTCAGCCTTTCCACACCAGGGCACTCATTGGGGTGGGCCCCGTTCACCCCAAAAAAACAATGCCCCTTGGCAACCAAGAGAGAGGAGAGAAAACCGGTGCAGGTGGGACGCGGACCATGCTTGACATAAAGTTCATACGGGAAAACCCCGAGATCGTCCGGGCAGATCTCCGGAAGAGGGGGAGGACTGCGGATACCAGGCTCGTTGATGAGCTCCTTGAGAAGGACAGGCAGGTGCGTTCCCTCAAGGTCGAGACCGACGAACTCCGCCGGAGACGGAACAGCATCGCCCGTGAAATCAACGAAGCACGCAAGGCAGGCGAGGACTGCCGTACCCTTCTCCTGGAGGCATCGCAGCTGCCCGGGAAGATAAAGGAGAAAGAGTCTGCCGTCGAGACTCTTTCACAGGATATCCGATCAATCCTGATGCTATTGCCCAATATCCTCCACGAGAGTGTCCCGGTCGGAAAGGACGACTCCGAGAACGTGGAGGTCCGGCGCGTGGGAACCCCGAGGTCCTTTGATTTTCCCCTCAAAAACCACGGGGAGCTCGCAAGCGAGAAGGGGTGGGCAGACTTTGAGCGTGCTGCCCGTGCTGCCGGCGCGGGCTTTTACTACCTCAAGGGCAACCTCGTCCTCCTGGACCTCGCACTCCAGCGGTTTGCCATCGACCTCCTGACGAGAAAGGGGTTTATTCCCGTCATCCCCCCGTACATGATGAACCGTTCCTCGTACGAGGGTGTCACTGACCTCGCCGATTTTGAAAATGTCATGTACAAGATCGAGGATGACGATGCGTACCTCATCGCGACCAGCGAACACCCGCTCTGCGCGATGTACCAGGACGAGATATTCGAGGAGCGGGACCTTCCCCTTCGGCTCTGCGGTGTCTCTCCCTGTTTCCGGCGGGAAATAGGGTCACATGGCCTTGATACGAAAGGGTTGTTCAGGGTCCACCAGTTCCACAAGGTGGAGCAGTTCGTCTTCTGCCGGCCTGAAGATTCCTGGGAGATCCACGAGGAACTGCTCGACCATGCCGAGGAGGTATACCGGCTCCTTGGTCTCCCCTACCGGGTCGTCTCGATCTGCACGGGAGATATCGGGACGGTTGCCGCCAAGAAATACGATATTGAAGTCTGGATGCCCCGCGAACAGGTATACCGGGAGGTTGTGTCCTGTTCCAACTGCACCTCCTACCAGGCCGTCCGCCTCCGTATCCGCGTCCGGGACCCACGGGACTTTGAGTCAAAGCGGTATGTCCACACCCTCAACTCGACGGCCGTGGCGACCTCGCGGACCATCCGGGCAATCCTTGAGAACTACCAGGAGCACGACGGCAGGGTGGCTGTACCGGACGTCTTGAAGCCCTACATGAACGGGATGGCGTACCTGTGATCCTCATTTCCTGATGCGGATGATATCCTGCTCGGTGACGATCACGTCCATGGAGATGTCCCTCTCGCTGGCAGGGATTGCATCGACCTCCTGGCAGGAGAACCCAAGCCCAATCTTGACCATATGGGGGTTCCGGGAGAGGAACCTGTCGTAGTACCCTGCGCCATACCCGAGCCGGTGCCCCTTCCGGTCAAAGGCTATCAGGGGCACGATGGCAACCGGTATCCTGCCCGGGTCGGCGGGGATCTCGTGGCCGATGGGTTCAGGGACAGAGAACGTGCTGGGAGAGAGGTGGAGGGGATCGCGCAGGTACGAAAGGCGCAGGTTTCTTTCTTCCCTCTCGATGATGGGGACAACAACCGACCTGTCCCGTGAGAGAAGCGTGTGTATGAGGCTGTGGGTGTCTACCTCAGGGGGTTTTGAGACATAGACGAGAACGGGGTCCATTCCGTTTAGGATTTGTGCGACCTGTTCACAGATGCGGCTGCTGAAAATCCTCCGCGATTCTTCCGGGAGGGCTGCCCTTGCTTCACGGCCACTGGAACGGAGTGCCTCCTTGGAGGTACACATGTCTGTTCCTACTATCTGCGGGACGGGAGGATTAATGGTGCGGTCTCTGCATTCCGGGAAAGGTGATGGGAGGGGTTGCCAGTCAGTCTGTGCACCTTCTGGTGGAGACAATTTTTTTAAGAAGACATTTAATTTATGTAATAAAAAATTGTAAAAATTTATTAACTTGTAAGTCCCCTCGTACATAGCCGGGCCAGGGGGGATGGTGCCCGGCCCTTTCCACACGCACCTCACGTGCTGCACTCCCTCGCTCATTTTTTTAATTTACCCAAAAAAGATGGGAGAGACCTGATTTTTACGGGTAAAAGGGGAGGATAGGGGTCTAGGACAGCGGTCCAACGACGGAGACCGGGGAGATGAAGAAATATGCAGCAAGAATGACCAGGAGGATGAATGGGATGACTGCTGCAAGGATTACGGCGCCAAGTGCCCTGGCCGTGGAGACCTGCTGGAGCTCGCGGATACCAAGGACTGACAGGACCAGTGTCCACACTCCCCCGACGAAGAATCCCACGAGAGGTATCCACCCGACAAGCAGGAAGGGAGTTGAACCAAAGGCCAGTACCTTGAGCGTCTCTCCATAGCCCTTTCTCCCTCCGAGCAGGTACACGAAGATATGCAACCAACCGGCGGCAACGAAGAGGAAGAGGAAAGAGACGATCACGAGGATGATGGCGGCCGCGACCATCCCCAATGTCTCAACGAGGAAGACCTCTCCCATGCCGAGCTGGCCAATGAGCTGGACGACGAGTGAAAGGATGGCGGTTGCGATGACAAGGCCGACAATGACCGATAAAATGGCATTGATCAGGAGGAGGAGGATGAAGTAGAGGATGGAGTCACTGATACTGACACTCCTCGCCCTCACGAAGGCCACTTTGGGTTCCAGGAGGAATCCCCTGGCTGTAGCAACAAAATCCATTGAAATCCCATTGGTTGTACCCATTGCATCCTATAATAAGGCTTCCCGGTGGGGGAAGTCGCCCTACCGGGATGGTTCCCGCGGTCTTATCCGGATAGTGAACAGCATGGAAAAGGCTATGGTGCCTCCATGGACCAGAAAATGCTACTTTTTGCAGGATTGGTGGCGGGACCGGGAACGGGGGGCATCCTATATATCCCCCGCACGACGGGAATGGGAGGCAATACCATGGAGCTTCCTGCATCAGATAATATTTAAGGGACCCTTTCCCCATGATCACCTGGATGCGGACGTCCTTGGTATGCCTTGTCCTCATTGCAGTGGCTCTTGTATTTCTCCTCGTCCTCCCTGCAGGGGCAGCCCATGGCCTGGGGGGACCACCAGGTACTTCGCCGGGAAATTCCGGCATACCGGGAAATTCCGATATGAGAAGGGGGGAAAATATTCACGGTGAGACGGGGGTCGCCGCCGGTCTCAGCAAGGGAGTCATTGCCGGTCAAAAGACAAGTGAACAGGCTGCCGGTGGTTTTACGGGTGTAGCAGCCATGAGAACAGGTTCTGACTCTGCAGCCGGGAACAGGGACAATCGTGGCCCGCAGGCCGGCCATCACCAGGGACCCCATACCCCCCGCGTACCACCCGGATGGGGAGATGGGGCAGGACGGTACCCGTGCGGACCGGCCCAGACCACGGGACCCCTGCCGGTCTCAAAGGTTCCCGGGGGGGAAAGTAAAGAGGGATTCACCTCACCGAGGCCACGGAAGGAAGACGGGGAAGAGGCAGGGTCCCAAGGTGCAATCGGGGATACATCCCCTATTCCCGCGATTCCCGGTTTATTCCTTCCATCGCTGGGATACCGGAGAATAACAAAAACGAACATTCTCTCGTGTGATTCCCGGAACCGCGTGTACCAGGCCATTGCAGAGCACCCCGGCATTGATGCCCCTACCCTCGCGGCAATCGTCCCGATGAACATCAACACGCTTCGGTACCATCTCTTTGCACTCACGCGCGAGGAGAAGATAACCTTCTTCTCCCGGCCCGGGACCGTGAGGTACTTTGTCAATCGGGGCACTTACCCGCCTTTCGTTCAGTGCCTCTTTTCCTACCTCTGGACGGATACTCCGCGGGCAATCATCCGGCTCCTTGCCCAAACACCTGGTATGACGAGGACAGAACTTGCCCTTGCCCTCGGGCTTGCCGGGCCGTCTGTCACCCGCCACATGCAGAACCTGGCAGCCGATGGAATTGTGGAGGCCAGACATGCGGGTCGGGAAACCCAGTACTCCCTCACAAACCTGGCCCTCTCGGTCCTCCGGTCAGAGACCTGGCTGCCCGAAACACCCATCGTGCCTCCCCTGCCGGGGGAGGGGGCCCCCATGAAAAGGCAGACCAGTTACGCCTGACCCGTAGCTGGGAATGTGAGAGATGCCTTTTACACACGTGCCGACGTCGTACCGGAGACGGGCCAGGACACATACAGATGCCATGGCCCGGACCACACGGAGGAAAGCATGAAGAAAGTTTTCATACTCTGTCTCCTGGGGCTCATCCTTCTCCCTGCCGCCGTTATGGCAGCAGGGCCCCACGGGCAGGGAAACAATGGTGCAAAAGCAGGTTCTCCTGCAGTCCAGGAAGAGTCAGCGGCAACAGCAGATACCCAGGGCCAGTACCAGGCCCGTGCTTGGCATGGTCTCACTGATAGCTCCCCTCGCGGGCAAAGCGAGGTCAGCAGGCCAGGCACATCCACAGGAATCGGTAACCAGGTCCGCACTTTGGCCCATAACCAGACCCGCATACGGGAGGGTATTGGTGACCAGGTGCGCACTTTGGCCCGCAACCAGACCCGGCTCCGGGATGGTTCCTGTGGCCTCTGCCCCCCTTCTGGCAACTGAAGAGGGTGGGGGAGAGTGGAATCCCCCCAATGAACTTTTTTTACGCTGGCCCTCCCAGAGGGAGAGAGAATGCGGTTTCTTTCCTCCATCCCTGGCATTCCCCGGGAGGTCGCCAAGGGTTTTCCAAGGCTTTTCCTGTTTCCTGCGTGCGCCTGCCCGGCTCCGGTTCCCCTTCGAAAACCCGGGAGGAATAAAAGAGGGAAAAGGGGATCACTCCTTTTCCCTCTCCCTCTCCACGGAGTCCAGCACCCTGTCCCACAGGAGTATCAGGCCGGGGATAACCACGTACGCGAGCAGACCGGCGCCCACGAGTATCCCCATGATGATGACAGACCCTTCCATCATCCCCACCAGGAGGCCGTTCCAGGTTCCATAAAGGTCAGGCCAGCGCGGGGACGGTGTCTGCCCACGCTTCCACCAGCGAAACGATCGAATCGTCGGCGTAGGAGGAGACGCGGACCTGGTCACGGGTGAAGGTGATGTAATACGTCTCTCCCGACGGGTCGTGGCACCGCAGCGTGGCAAGGTAACGCTCGTTCTCGGTGTCCCTGACGGCATCTCCTCCCATTGCTGCTGTGAGGTCTGCGTTTCCCATGATCTCCGAAATGCAGGCATTGAATGCTGCCACGCTCGATGACCTGGCCGATATCTGGCCGACAGTCCTGCCTTCGCCATTCTCGTATATGACACGAGAGGTATATGCCTCGCGGCTCCGTGTCACCGGGTCATAGGTGACCCCGCCGACCTCGTAGGGGGTGCAGCCAAAGGGGTTTGTCGTGATGACTGCCTGGATGATCCCGGCAAAGGTGTTCACGTCTGCGATCGGTGCGGCCAGTACCCGGGCCGCGGTCTTCGTTGTGCTTTTTTCCACAAAGTCTCCCATTCTTTTCCTTCCTGCCCCCGGAACCCCGGGGGACGCTCACGAGGTCAGCACCCTGCCGGATAGAGATTCTCAGGGGTTCTGAATACACGTCCATTTAAAGGTTATTTTTGAAAAATAAGCCCATTGGTTTGCATAATGAAGGAAAAATCAAATTTTTGCCGGAACGACGGCATAAAAAGACTGATGGGAGAGTATCGTCCCATCTTCACGCATGGAACGTGACCGCATCAGGGAGATGGACCGTGATGAGATCGTGTCGTACCTCGACTTTCTGCTCTGGCACTACAGGGTCGTGGATGCTTTCTGGTTCATATACGTGGCCGAGATGTTTGGCCAGCCGGTTGCCGAGCGCATCAACGAACAGGTCTGGGGAAGGGTCGCGGGGATGGCGGCCCGTGACCTCAAGACAAGGTTCTTACTTGAAAATAAGGGTTTGCGTGGATTTACGGAAGCTTTACGGCTTTTTCCCTGGGCGCTCATCGTCGGTTATTCGATCGAGGAGCGGGAGGACGAGGTGATCATCCGGGTTCCCCACTGCCCCACGCAGGAGGCCCGCATCCGGAGGGGACTTGCCGAGTACTCATGCAGGGAGATGCACAGGGCAGAGTTTACGAGCTTCGCCCACGAGATAGATCCCCGCATCGTGGTCGAGTGCCTGTTTGCCCCGCCGGACCCCCACCCCAAAGACATGTTCTGCACGTGGCGTTTCACCATCCGGCAATGAGAATCACCTTCCCCGCTCGGTCGGGATTGAGGGGATCGCCCGCTGGATTTCCATCAGCCCTCCCGGGAACACCTCGAAGAACCGGAAACCTTCCCGCCGGGAGAATATCCAAAGCTCCTTTTTACAGCAGCGCGGACCACCGATCCTCCGTAACATGTCCAGGTCCCGGGAAAACCGGGCGTTAACGTCGCGGATATCGCCGGGGGGCAGACGTTCCCTCCTGACCTTGACGAGGACGACCTCTCCCTCGCATATCCCGACGAGGTTCACGGGACTTTTCGTGCCGGAGAACCGAAGGGTATACAGGCCGAGGGATTCAAGTATGCCACGGGCCTCGAACTCTATGGGGCGGGATCTCGGCGAGCTGGTCATTGGAATCCCTGCGCTTCTCTGGTCGGGTCGGATGCGGGACCAAATGATCTCCTGCACGTGCAGCGGCAGGGGTCGGGGTTCTTGAGGGTGTGGTTCGGATTGGAGGGAGTATGGAACGGGGACATGGGGAGTATCCCCCGGGACAGGGTGTGCCTGATCGGTTGGCTTTACCAGGGCTGGCCAAACATCTCGGATTCGGGCCATGGATTTGACTGGTATTACCGACGATGACGCAGGAAAAGCAGAAGTGACAGGTAGGGGAGGGGGGATCCCGACCGGGAGGGGACGTTTCCCTTTCCCGCCGGCAGGTCGTCCCTGCCTCTCATGCCCCCCAGGAGTGTCCCGACCGCAAGGACGGCAAGCGAGATGAACCCGGCGACGGCAGGGGTGATACGACTCGCCCGTATCGGCCCCATATGCCCGTATCCCGCCCAAATCGGGAACATTGGAGAGGTCATGGTGTATGAACGAAGTGAACCCGTAACCCTCATGAACCTTGTGGTCACCGGTGGCAAAAAAAAGGAATATTATCCCCTCAAATCCAAAAAAATCCAATTTCTGATTGATTTTTCAGGGTTCATGGAAGGGTGGCACCCCCATCGCGCAGTCTTTTGACCAAATTCCGTTCAATCCCTGCCCCCTCCCGGTAACGAACGATGGAGACACCCCCGCCTCCCCTGCCTGTGCCATTCACCAGAATACCACGCGAGCTTTTATTCTCTCTTGCCTTCCATACCGGTTGATCAGTGACACGTTCCATGATTGTCCTTCCCGTTCCCCGGTGACCCTGCCCATGATATGGCCCCTCCTTGCCCTCACGGGTGCCCTGGCCCAGGCAGCCTACTCGGCCGGTGTGAAGGTCCTCCTTTCGCGCATTTCTCCGTGGGCCATCGCGGGAAGGAGCTTCTCTGTTGCCTCCCTCTTGCTCTTTTCCCTCTCCCTCCATGCAGGGATACCGGCTATTGCGCCCGGCTTTTTCGAAGCGGCAGCCATCACGGTGGCAATCAACATCGTGGCAACCATCCTCTTCTACCGGGCACTCTCTGTCTCCGACCTCTCGCTCTGTCTCCCCCTCCTCTCCTTTACTCCTGTTTTCCTGGTTGCGACCTCCTGTATCATCCTTGGAGAAGTTCCAACCGCTGGTGGCCTCGCGGGGATCTTCCTCGTAGTCGGAGGGTCATTCCTCCTTTCCGCTAGGGGTTTCGAGCCGGGGCACCGGCAATGGTCCCTCCCATTCAGGAGACTGGGTGCAGATCCCGGAGTCCCCCTCGTGGTGACCGTGGCTTTCCTCTACAGCATCTCGGTCAACTATGACAAGGTCGTCGTGGAAAAAACTGACCCGGTCTTTGGGTCTGCCGTTGTCCTCGGCCTCCTTGCCCTCGCCTTCATCTTCCTGGGAGGCGTGGAAACCTTTTTGGGGAAAAATCCGCAGGCCCGGAAAGACACCGGTAAGAAACGGCTCGTGACAGGTATCCTCCCCCTGGTCCTCGGCCTCGTTCTGACCGTGGAGGCGGTCTCCATCAATGTGGCCTACACCCTCTCGCTCGTCCCGTACGTGATAACCATCAAGAGACTTTCAGTCTTCTTTGGTGTCATCCTCGGCGGCTACCTTCTTGGGGAGGGAAACACACTCTTCCGGGTCACAGGCGCCCTCGTCATGGTCACGGGGACGGCACTCATTGCGCTGTGGGGGTGAGAAAGGAGACCGCACCCGTTGAGAATGCATGCGCAAGGCGGGGTGGGGGGAGAAAGACCCCGCAAACGTCTCCTCATCCGTTATTCTTATCCATCAAAAGAGAATAGATCCCCGGCGAGTGATAAAGAAAGGATGGAGGATCCCTCCTCCCGATACCCCCGACCAGATTCGAACTGGTGTCGCCGGATCCAAAGTCCTGCATGATTGACCGCTACACTACGGGGGTTTTACTTTAGTCTGATATGACACCCCTTGACTGGTGTTTCCCTTTTCTATGTGCTTTTTCGATTCTTAAATCCAACTTTGTTTCTCCCGTCATGGGGGAGATGCTGTTTTTTTGTAGTATCTTCCTGAAGGGTTTTTTATAGTTCTGGTTGCAATTCCAGTATGAAAAAGGAAGGTCATTTCTATGGCGATTCAGAATGCACGTTCGCTCACTTTTTTCCTGGTACTGGTCCTCTTTCTGGCTCTCTGCATCACGCAGGCTGCTGCACAGATAGGCGGTGGGACAGGATACTTTGAAATCACGTCGTTTCCCTCCGGGGCATCGGTGTACTTTGACGGAACGTACCAGGGGACCACGCCGGTCACGGTGCCTGTTTCAGTGACGGGGACTCCGACCCATACGATCCGGGTGACCAAGAGCGGGTACATGGAGTGGACACAGACATACGACGGGAATCCTTTCGAGGGAGAGACGATCCATATCAGTGCGACTCTCCAGCCCGTCCCCGGCGGGGATAAAGGTTACTACTCGATATATTCGAGCCCCTCGGGAGCGTCTGTCTACTTTGACGGATCTTACAAGGGAACAACACCGCTCACAGTGACCGTTTCGACAACAGGAACGCCAGGCCATACCATCCGTCTCGTGCTTTCCGGCTACCAGGAATGGAGCAGTTACCAGCCCGGCAACCCGGGCGAGGGCGAGACCCTCTACGTGACCGCAACACTGCAGCCTGTCCAGACTTACGGGAGCATCACTGTCACTTCCTCCCCATCGGGTGCAACGGCAATCCTCGACGGGGCACAGACCCAGTCGACCCCCTGCACGTTCAACAACGTTCTTCCGGGGACCCATACGATCCAGGTGAGCAAGTCGGGATACCAGCTCTGGAGCACGACGACGACTGTCAGTGCCGGTCTCAATACCCAGGTCTATGCTTCCCTTTCACCGATCCAGCCGGCAACGGGATCGATTTACGTCAGCTCAGTTCCGACAGGAGCCAGTGTCTACGTTGACGGGACGTACTACGGGCCGGCACCCCAACTGGCATCCGGCCTTTCTCCCGGGTATCACCAGGTCAGGATATCCCTTTCAGGTTTCCAGGACTGGATAGGGAGTGTATTGGTTGAGTCGGGAGCGACGACCCGGGTAACCCAGACGCTCTCTGTCGGCCCGACGCCGACACCGGTTCCGGGAACAGGTTCCGTGTCCATCCATTCAACCCCTGCAGGGGCAGACGTCTACCTTGACAATGTCTACATGGGAATAACCCCCCTCACGCTCCCCTCTGTGACACCCGGCACCCACACAGTTCTCCTGACCCTCCAGGGGTATTCAAACTGGGAAGCCACAATTGCGGTCCAAAGGGATCTCCAGACCCCTGTTGAGGCAACCCTCTCGGCATCTCCAACGCCCCTGCCGACGAAAGCGGGGCTATCGGGGCCACTTGCAGTCCTCGGTATCGGGATACTTGCTCTCTTCTTCCTGGGAAGGAGACGGTAAAGAGACCGTCACCCTTTTTTCCTGCACCAAGAGAAAAAAATTCAACCCCTAAACTCCTCCCTGCCTCCCATGCCGCTGAGCAGCCGGCAGAAAGACGAGGTCTGTGGCATGATGAAGTGCTGCGCAGGAATGTTGTGCCAGAAGAACAGGGAAAGACTCCTGTCGCTCTTCTTACCGGAGATCTGCGGGGATTGCCAGTCGCATGGGTGATGGCCGACTGCGACTTCGAGGTGGTGATAAAAGGCTGCCCCCTTGCAATGGAAGGCCGCATGACTGCCGTGCTGAAGAATACGGGTTCCCGCTGGCTTTTCGAGATGGTCAACTTCTCGATGCCTGCCGTCGCGCAGTCACCAGGCGAGTCCTATCCCGGCAGTGCCAAAATCCGCCTTATCCCTCTTTTTCCCCCTGGCACATCACGGGAAAAAAGTTCCAGGGGCCCCTAGAGACCCGGGAACTGGTCTGCCGTGACGGGGGTGAGTTTATATTCCAACCAGGAGGAGGGGGGCTTCCAGTCGATAAATGTCAACGTCAGACCGCTGTTCTCTGTTCCTGAAAATACCTGGGGTATCTCCCACCTGAGGTACCCTGTGCCCCTCACGAAGGACTTTGACCGGGAGTCATAGCGTTCCCCATACATGATATAGACATCGTAATAGCCCTGCGGCACCACCTGTTCGAACCGATGGGAATAGCCCTTCGCAACGTAAACAGCCATGAGAGCCCCCTTTAAACCGTGGGGGACGAGGGCAACGACTAGGTCAGTCGTCCCCCGGGTATTATCAATCGCCAGGAAATGGTTTCCCGGCTGCCATGACCCCCTTACGAGTGACCCACTCGGGATTGTCGGGTACTGGCCAGTCATTGCCACATCGATGTAATGTGCAACCAACCCCGCCAGCGTGGGGTCAAGTGCGACTGATTTTTCGTAATCTGCAAGAGCTTCCCGGTTTAAGCCCATTGCCGCATACGACCTGCCCCGGTTGAAATATGCACGTGCATATCCGGGTTCGAGGGCAATCGCCCTTGTATAGGCATCAATTGCCCTGTCCCACCGAAACTGGTTGGAGAAATTGTTCCCGATATCGTTCCATGCCGCGGCAGTCGCAGCAGGTGATGCATCCCCTGATTCGATCAGCATGTCGGCAGAGCAGGGCAGCGCCAGGAGAAGGAGGATAAAAAACAGGGATGGCAAAACAGTTAGCATAACCTTTCGACAGGTGGCTGGCATTGTGGCATCTCCCGTACAGGAATATGCAGGATGTCTTAAATACTCTTGGCACAGGGAGAGGGAAAAAGGAGACTTCAGTACCCCCCAAGGGGGAGGCGTACTGTATAGCCTTGCCGGACAGGGTTCTGTGACGGGATCATCGACGTATTCATCGTCGGCGTATTGGGAATTGCAGGACTTTTAGTCATTGTCATTCCGGGGCTCCTTGGAGTTGGTCCACTCATTACCTTCTGGAGGAGAACCGTTGGCAGGCGAATCGTCTTTGGTTCATCAATGGAGATACTGGTCGAATAGTCCCTGTACCCCGGCTTTGTAAGCAGGAGAGTGTGGGTTCCCGGCGTCACCCCGGTTAACCTCAGGGGGGTGTTTCCCCTTTCCTGGCCGTCAAGAAATACACGAGCACCCTGTGGGAACGACCTAACCTCAATAGTGGCAAAGAGTGGTTGGAGGGTTGCGGTGATGACTCTGAGCCCTGTCGAAGTGACCCTCACCTGCGTCACATAGTCGCGATACCCCTCTTTTGTGACAGTGACAGTCCGGAGACCTGCAGGGACCTGGAAATTGCTCAACGGGGTTGTTCCATAGAACACACCATCAATATAAACTTGTGCTCCACTGGGACGCGACTGGACCGAGAGGTACCCCTTCGCAGGTGCAGGGGTTCCGACCGTTACCGTATCAGTGAGGACATTGGTCCCGTTCACCTTGATTGTAAATTTCACCTTCCCTTTCTCAAAACCCGAAAATGAGAGGGGTATCCCAAAGGTATCGGGGCCTCCGTTCCCCTGTTGCGGTATCGCCGGATTTGCACCCTTCACTCCCACCCACTCGACAAGGGAGAGGACCTGCTTCTTTCCCGCCTGCACGGTGCCCTCGTTCCGGATGACCGGCCAGGTTCCGTTGATGAAATCATTCCCGTGGAAAGCTGTCCAGACACCATTGACCGACTGCCCGGATAACGTGAGTTCCCGTGTTCCATAATACGGCACATCGTTCTTCAGGGTCACGCGGTTTGTCTCGGTATTCTGGTTGGTAACCCGGAACGAGGCATTGTTCAGGTTAATGGGAAAAGCCAGTCCTTCGACAGACCATGCAAAATCAGGGCCGGGCTCTTCGATAAAGACCTCCCAGCTCATGGAAATCCACGACCCGTCTGGAAGACCGATCACGTTCACGCTAATAGTATCCCCCGGACTCACCTGATGAGGAAACACCGTGACCGTTGCAGCCGAGGCAGTTCCACCAATTGTAAGGAGAACGAGCAGGCAATAGAGATAACTTTTCATGACCTTCACTTCTCTTCAATTCACCAGTTATTATACTAGTTTTCATATGTAGCTGCTTATCTCCTGCTAAAAATTTTCCGGTCTCTCTCCCGACCACCCGCAAGATCTCGTCAGTCTGGACAGCCTCTCCCCATAGAATTCCCGGTAAAGAAAATCTGGTAAAATGTGTTTCACCAGGAACCGCCGGCTCATTACCGGGGAGGGGTGAAACGACCTCTCCTGGTCCTGTAAAATCCTCGTCCCGGGTCACATCTTCTCCATTGAAAAAGACACACATCTCTTGCCCATTAATGACAGCAACAACCAGCATGCCGGACTTTGACACCTCGATCATATCGATGACTACCCTGGGGAACCGACGGGGAAAATACTGCCACAACGTTTTATCTTCCCTATCCAGGGCGATAATCTCTCCATTTTCAGACCCGGCAACAATGGTATCCCCCAGGGGTGTCATTGCAAGGGAACGAACCGGCCCGTTCATATCCCGGGAAAACGTGATGTTTCCATTTTTATCGAAGCACCGAATAGTTCCATCCGCAGACCCCACCAGGATTTTGTCCCCGGTTGTCGATATGTCACTGTCAAGGATCTTCGGAACTCCCTTTTTCCACAGGAGCGTGCCTTTCAGGGAAAAGAGGGCCAGGGTATCCCAACTCCCTTCCCCCGTGATACAGAGGATCTTGTTTCCATCTCCCGAGTATCTCAAAGAATGGTAAGGACTCCCCGAACCCTCTGACCTGACTTTCAGGGTCCGACTTCCAAGGGAGTCAAGGTCAATGAGATAGACGGCGGGCGTTTTCTCATGGAGGGCATAGGCAAGTGAGTCTCCCCCCGGCGAGAGGGCCAGGCTGCTTATACTGTAGGTTTTGAAAATATCAGACTTTTGCCATACCAAAAGGCCATCCCTGTCGTAGAGGGACACCTCACCCTGCCTGTTTCCCACTGCAAAGAGAGAGAAGTCTTCGGCGGACGCCATCCTGCAGATCCATCCCGGGTGAGATACCCAGAGGGGTGTTCCATCGAGGGAAAAACCCCGCAATGCACCTTTGTTACTTTCACGGGACTCTGACTCTCCGGCAATTACCATTGCACCTGCAGGGTCAAGGGTAACCGTCATGATCCCCTTGAAGTGTTTTTTCCAGATGAGGTCTCCTGTCTGATTAAAAAGATAAATTCCCCCTGTCGTTGTGCCGGCGACAATGGAGCTCCCGTCTTCCGAAACAGCAAGGCCGGAGATCTTTTCACCGGGAAAAGTGGCTGTCCAGAGAGGCTCAACCGCGAGGACAGAGGGCATGGAGAGGACCAAAGAGAAAATAATAATACAAAGAAAATCTCTCCCCCGGGTCATTATAGACTCAATGAACGCTTGAAAAAAATATGCCTTGTGGAAAACCAGGTGTATTGATGGCAAAGATGCAAAACATGACGCAGAAATTACCGTCCATGCTCCCGTCCCGTGCAGATTTTCCCCCGTAAAAAGAGGTCTCCCGCTCCATGTATGTCCTGTGTCACCTCCTGGCAGGGCTCCTTGCCGGCATCTTCCTGTCGTGGTGGGGAAAGGACCGGCGGCTTGCCATCGCCTGCGTCTGCGGATCGGTCCTTCCTGACGTGATCGATAAGCCGCTGGGGCTCCTCCTGGCAGGGTCAATGGGGTTTGGGAGGATATTTTCCCACACGCTCCTCTTTGTCACCCTTGTTCTCTGTGCAGGTGTTGTTGTCTGGATGGATTCCCGCAACAGGGCGTACGGGGACGGTATCCTGATTGCAGCTGCCCTGGGTATTTTCCTTCACCATGTCCTTGACACACTGTGGGATGAACCACGGACCTGGTTCTGGCCCTTGTACGGGCCTTTTCCCCCGCCGAAGAGCACTCCACTCATCCCGTACATTCTCGGGGATATTTCCCAGCCGGCAGAATGGCTCTTTGGCATCGCTTTCCTCTTCCTCTGGGCTGGCCTCTTCCGGAGAGTGGAGGTCGGGAGAAGGTTTTCTCCCGCTCTCTTTGCCGTTCTCGCACTAGCTGCTTTTTTTGCCTTTTTCTGTGCCGTTGGCGGATCCCCCTGTGCCGTTACCGGGTGGGACAACCGGCTCGACAATATTTACGTTGGACTCGTCCTCCTAGGGGGTGCCATTGCCATCCTGTGGCAAAAACGGGGTACTCTTCCAGGTGAAGGGGAAAGACCATAAAAAGCCCGTGGAAGGACTCTCCTCCTGGGCCAGCATGTCCTTTTTCCGGGCGGGAGACTCCTGGGAATCCTACTCCTATTTAATTGTGGATTGCCATATCCTCTGCAGGTATGTTTTTCCTCGTCCTGGGGACCCGTCCCGAGATCATCAAGTGCAGTCCCGTCATCCGGGCATTTGAGAACCAGGACGTCCCCTACCACGTCATCCACAGCGGCCAGCACTACTCGTACGAAATGGACCGGGTCTTCTTTGAGGAACTGATGCTGCCGGCACCGGGATTTGCCCTGGAGGCAGGTTCAGGCTCCCATGGCAGGCAGACGGCAAGGATCCTCTCCGGGGTTGAGGAAATCCTCCAATCTCACCGCCCATCTGCCGTCCTGGTGCAGGGGGATACGAATACGGTCCTTGCCGGGGCGCTTGCGGCGGTCAAACTCCATATCCCTGTCGCTCACATCGAGGCTGGTCTGCGGTCTTTTGACCGGAAAATGCCCGAGGAGATCAACCGGGTCGTGGCTGACCACATCTCCCGCTTCCTCTTTGCACCAACCCCCGTCGCCAGGAAAAACCTCCTGTCAGAGGGAATCGGGGAGGAAAAAATTTTCGTCACGGGAAATACAATCGTCGATGCCGTTTACCAGAACCTTGACATTGCACGCGCAAGGCCCCTGAATATTCCTGGAACAGGAGGTATCGGGGAAGGGCGATACATCCTTGCGACGGCCCACCGGGAAGAAAACGTGGATGACAAGAGGAACCTCCAGGGGATACTGGAAGGCCTGGGGGAACTGGCGGGAGAGACAGGGATGCCTGTCATCTTTCCTGTCCACCCGCGAACACGAAAGATGATGGAAGTATTTTCTCTCGTCCCCGACGGCATCCGCCTCATCCCTCCAATAGGGTACCTCGAGTTCCTCCGGCTCGAGTCTTCAGCCCGCCTCGTGCTGACTGACTCAGGGGGTGTCCAGGAAGAATCATGCATCCTTCATGTTCCCTGCGTGACACTCCGGGAGAACACCGAGCGGCCCGAGACCCTCGATGCCGGTGCAAATGTTCTTGCGGGGACCGACCCGGCAAGGATCGTCAGAGAGGGGCTCGCAATGCTCGATAAGCGGCGTGATTGGAAAAATCCCTTCGGCGATGGCCGAGCCGCAGAACGGATAGCGGGGGTTCTTCTGCGAACTGGGGAGGAAATTTCCTCCTTTGAAAAGACAAAGGTTTAGGTGGACCGCATCTCCAGAGATCTCTATGGCAAAGACTATGGCAGGAGCCCCCCGCATGAAGCGAATTCTTCTTGCTCTCCTTATCTCCTCGTTCCTCGTCCTCCCGGCCACACCCGTGTTAATCACTGCCCACCCGGAGACAATTGCAAACGGCCAGCCAGTTTATGTCAGGATCCGTGACCTGCCGGATGGTGCGCACTTTTCACTCCTCGTCGAAGCATCATACGGCGTCTCACCGAATTCTGAGTTCTGGTTCCAGATGAGCCATTTTGGAATGCCTTTCTCCCTCACGCAGGGGAGCATGACAGCAACATTGACCGGAACATCCCAGAACCGCCTCGAGGTGAAGAAAGAAGACACTATCGTGAGCATCTCCGGCAAGTCAATCGAAGGCCGGTTCACCACCACGAAGTCCTACGATATCACGGCCGGGACCTATGATTACTTCCGCCTTTCAGGGATAACAGATCCCACTGCGCGCTCAATATTTACGCAATTCCAGGTGACAGGGGTCAAGAAGGGACCATCCGATTCGGAGATCACCTTTGTCGTTGATGGCCTGCCGTCCGGGTCGGTCACGATTGCCGCCCTTGTTAACGGGTCACAGGTCATGTACAGGACTATCCCTGTCGGGACGGGAGATGCTGCCCCCGCATCGTCGTCTCCCGCGGCCCCGGTCTCCTCCACTTCTCCTGACGGGCTGGTCAGGGTCACGGTGCCGGCAGGATCCCCCGTCAGTATCGTCAAGGTCGCTGCCCCGGGCATCCCGGCAGGCATGCAGGTGGTTGCCGGCCCCTATGCCCTCGTTCCTGGTGATGTCGTATTCCGGCCGGAGGGTCAGATTGCATTCACTCATCCCGGTGGAATGCCAGGGGATGGTGCCACGGTAGCCTTCTTCTCAAACGGCACCTGGACTCTGCTCCCCTCGGTCACGACCCCCGGGGATGTCACTGCTCCCCTTGCGGGAGGGGGCATCTATGCCCTGCTTGCGCCTGTCCCGACCTCGCCAACGACTCTGCTGTCATTACCTCCAACCCTGCTGACACCTGCCCCCGGGACGGCAACGACCCCCCTTGCCACGCCATCGCCACGGGCCGGACTCCCCCCGCTCGTTATCCTGTCTGCCATCGCGGCAGGCATGGTCGCACTGGTGATGAAGAGAACCCGGTGATCTCCCGATGGAAAAGGAGTTCTGTTTCATGGACCGCTCCTCTCTCCATGTATCCTTTCCTTGAAATACGGTGATTCACGGGTGCCATCACAATGTCCGGGGGAGGAGGGCGCAAGAAAAGACTGGTGTGGAGGACCGTGGCCATCACACCGGCGTCGAATATATTCCTGAGCCGACGAACCATTCCCTGTCCACGGGGACAACGTAACAGAGTTTGAGGGCTGTAAGGCCTGTCTTTGGGTCGGGGTACATGATGTACACGAACCCGCCACCATCCCGGGCGACCTCGGTCTCCCATGCAATTCCCGCAACACCATAGTGGTCCTGGAAACCTGTCCGGTTTGTCCCGATGAGTTCAGGCTGGAATGGGAGGGCAAGCGTTGTCCCGTCCATGGCATAGGCGAATATGTAGTCGCTGCCCGCCGCCCACGGTCCTGAAAGGTCATTGAATGCGGAAAGGGCCTCTTCCCGCCCCCTTTCCTGGGCAAAATCGCGGGCTTTTTTGACCCTTTGCTGGAGGGCATCTTTTGCATCCCGGCTGAAACGCGCATCCATGTGCGGGAGGTAAATACCCGACCCGACAAACCAGGTCCCATCAACGGGGAACACCGATGACCGCTTCAGTTCCTCGGCGAACCCCCTCGCAGGGTTGGGGTAGACATAGGTGACATGTCCACCCCCGCGGGAGGCAGCGGCCACCATCGCCCGGATGTAGGACACGCCGTTTGAGTCCTGCACGTCCAGGCGTGATTCCCCGATGAGTCCCTTCTGGAAAGGCAGCGCAAGGACGGTCCCGTTCATGTCATAGGCAAAGATGTACCGGTCTCCTGATACGAACCGGCCCTCCGGGTTATTGAATTCCAAAAGTGCAACGTCTTTTCCTTTTTCCCGGGCAAAGGACACCGCTTCCTTCACAAGGGCATCGAGATCCCTCGCGTCTGCCTTGGTCAGGGTGCGGGCACCGTCATTCCCCGTGGACATCGGGCTTGCATTGCCTGTCGTGAGGACAACACGCCACTCTGCACCATCGATACCTGCCGTTCCCCACGCAACCTCCTTGGAAATGACCCTGTCCCAGTTCCGGTCCCAGAACTGGTAGACACCCCTCCCGGAAGGTTCAGAAATAACCCGCGAGAAGAAAGCCTGTAGTTCCGGGGATTGGTAGGCCGCGTCCGAGAAGAGGTTCCTCCCGATTTCTTCCGGCGAGGTGTCATAGAGGATCCTCCCGTCTTTCTGGACCACCCACACATCAAAGGGTGTCCCTGCGATGATCGGGTCCACAGCCCTGCCGATGAGGACTTCCGGGCGGTACGTCACATCGGTGTACCCAAGGTATGTCCCGTTCGGTGCAAAGACGGGTTCGCTCTGGGATATGCCTGCAAATCCCTCTTCCATCAAAAAGACTTTGCTGACACGGGGGGCTTTTGACGCAAATGCTTCCTGGACGGCATCCTGGTAAGTGACATCTCTGCCGACTATTTCCCGGTAATTTTCCGGGACTGCCGCGACGATAAACCCTTCTGACGAGATGGTGACCGACGAGAGGGCCCAGGGCAGTTTTTCCAGCTTCTCGGTGAGTACTCTTTCGGCATCCCTGCCGGCCAGTCCCACGAGAGAGAGCTGGTTTGCACTGGCGACGTTCTGGTCCCGGACACTCTCCAGTTCTGCATTGATGGCACTGGTGACCTGGGCAAGGGTTGCATTCGCACCGGGACCGAACGATTCCGGGGATTCCCGTGATGTGATACACCCCTGGGAAATGAGCACCAGCACGACGAGGAGGATTGGAATTCGCGCATCCATACGTTTACTAATAATGAGGGGGCTGGATAATAGTTCTGGTACAGGGGTGGGAATCCTAATCCATTGAAGAGAGGGTATCCAGGAGACCCTTTTCGAGGGTATAGGCAGGCTCCCACCCGAGCAAAGAGCGTGCCCGCGAGATGTCTGCGACGGACCGCTTCACTTCTCCCGGTCTTTCTGCCTCGAATTCCGGTTTGCCCTGGTAATGGAACAGGCCCATGAGGATCTGTGCAAGCTCGTTGACGCTTGTCTCCCTTCCGGAACCGATATTGAAGATGCCTTCTGCCGAGCACTCCATCGCCCGGATATTCGCCGAAACGACATCCCTGACATAGACAAAATCCCTGGTCTGTGTACCATCCCCGTAGATGATGGGACTTCTCTTCCGGCGGAGTCGCGAGATGAACCGGGGGATAACTGCTGCGTAATCTGACTGGGGGTCCTGCCTGGCCCCATAGACGTTGAAGTACCGGAGAGAGATGGTCGAGACCCCATAGAGCAGGGAAAAGACCCTGCAGTACTCCTCACCTCCATGCTTTGCCACGGCATAGGGAGAGAGGGGGTCGGTTGGCATATCCTCCCTCTTGGGGTTTTGGGGAAGGTTGCCGTAGACTGCGGCAGACGAAGCGTGCACGACTTTTCTCACACCGGTATCCCGTGCCGCAAGCAGGACGTTGAGGGTGCCGGTGAGGGTTATGTCATGGCTGACCTGCGGGTGCTGGATGGAGCCCGGGACAGAGACAAACGCGGCCTGGTGAAAAACCCCGTCGGCCCCCCGGAACACGTCGAGCAGGAGTTCGAGGTCAAGGATTGACCCTTGCGTGAATGTCACCCGGGGACTGGCAAGGAGCGGACAGATGTGTTCCATCTTTCCCCGGGAGAGGTCATCAATGATCGTGAGCTCGTGTCCGGCAAGGGCGAGGGCCTCTGCAAGGTGAGACCCGATAAACCCTGCACCCCCCGTTATCACGTATCGCATGGTAACCGGCCTCACTTATCTTGCTCTCCCGGGAGCAAAAAAACTCCGGATGCAGAGGTGTAAAAGTTAAATTCCCAGCCAGGAAAAACCTCCCCATGGTAACTCTTGCGGATATCCGGGCTGCAGCCAGTCTCCTCGAGGGAAAGGTGATAGATACCCCCCTTGTCCATTCGCCGACCTTTTCTTCTGCAACGGGAGCAGAGGTCTACCTCAAGCTTGAATGCATGCAAAAGGCAGGGTCGTTCAAGGTCAGGGGTGCGACCTGCCGGATAATCTCGCGGAGAACCGATATCGGAGAGGGCGGTGTGGTTGCAGCATCGGCCGGAAACCATGCCCAGGGTGTCGCGGTTGCCGCGTCCCTGGCAGGGGTCCCTGCCACCATCGTTATGCCGCGGTGGGTCTCCCTCAGCAAGCAGGAGGCGACAACCGGGTATGGGGCACGGGTCATCCTCCGGGGAGAGAGCCTGGAAGAGAGTATCGAGATAGCGAAGAAGATTGCGGTCGACGAGGGGATGACATTCATTCACCCCTACGACGATGACCTCGTCATTGCCGGCCAGGGAACGATAGGCCTTGAGATCCTCCGTGACCTGCCTGATGTGCAGCACGTTGTTGTCCCGGTCGGGGGAGGAGGCCTCATTTCCGGTATTGCTATCGCTTTGCGGGGGTTGAAACCGGGCATCTCCATAACCGGCGTCCAGTCAGAGGCATGTCCGTCGGCCGTCGAGGCACTGGCGGCCGGATTTCCCGTCATAGTCGATGCCGCTCCGACCGTTGCCGACGGGATCAGGGTCAAGAGGATCGGGGATATCACTTTCCCTATCGTCCGTGACCTTGTTGACCAGGTCGTCCTCGTTGACGAGGAGGCTATTGTCAATGCCATTCTCCAGCTCCTCGAGCGGAAGAAGGTCCTCGCAGAGGGTGCCGGGGCAGCCCCCCTCGCGGGGATCCTCCAGGGAAAAGTACGGATGGCCCCGGGGGAGAAGGTCGTGGTCGTGATCAGCGGGGGTAATGTCGATACCTTTCTCCTGGAGAGGATCCTCAAGAAGGGCCTCTATACGAGTGGCAGGATACTCCAGGCGCAGGTTATCCTCGAAGAGGAGGGGCGATCCCTGCCTGGGCTCCTTGACATCGTCACAAGCAAAGGGGGTGTCATCAGCCAAATCATTCAGGAAAGGAGCGTTCCCGGTCTCCCCGTGCACCAGATGAGGGTGACACTCGAGCTGGAGGTACGGGGTCATCCTCACCGGGAAGAGTTGATTGCCGCGATGAGAGAGGCCGGGTACCGTTTTTATCCCTCCCCGGCGGATGGGAGAGGTCAACCTGGAGAGAACCCACGTGGACTGTAGCAACCCGGTGGGGATCGTGAGGGGGAGCCCGGAACGAGATCGTGCCGGTCACAAGGTCGAGCCGGTCCACGAGCCCTAGCGTCACAACCATCATTTCAGGGTCGCAGAGGGCAATGAGGAGGTCCCGCCACGATTCCTCGCGGAACGACTCTGGCATCCGGCCATGGATTCCAAGCCCCGAGAGGAAACGGGCCTGGGGTACTGCCCCTGAAAAATATTCCAGGAACCGCTGGTGCCGGTAGAGACGTCGCCAGTCCCTCTTCCTTTCGACAACCTTGGGGGGACAATTGCACTCGAGAAGCGTCATGCGGGGGTGGCGACGGAAGTTAACGAGGATACCTTCGAGCTCGGGGCCCCTCTCGAAGCCGACAACGAGGTCCGGTTGGAGGAGGTCGATCATCCTGACGTGGAATTCCTGGGCAGCAGGTTCCAGGACCCAGCCGGGGGAGTCGATGACCAGGAACGATGCCCCCCCTTCCCTTGCCTTCTCCTTGAGCCGCAATGCACCGACAAGCTCCTGCACCATGTGCCCGCTCGGGGTAACGGCTCCCACGAACCGGAAGTACGTCGCGAGAGGTTCCCCGGATGTATCCCGGAAGAGGGCAAGTCCCACTGTTGCAGGTGGCCCGAGAGTTGATTGCCCGATGTCACAGTCCAGGAAGCCCGTGATTTTGAGAGAGGCGAGGCGTGCGACGAGCCAGCGGCAGAAAGTGGTCTTTCCCCGGTCAGCAGCCCCCAGGACATACACCACCCCTGATCCACGGTCGCGCAGGAGGGAGACGATCGTCTCCCATTCCGGGGGAACGGAAATCCCTTCCTGCACCGCCATGCTGTCCCGGATCATTTTCCCGGTTGTATCCTCTGAAGGCATCTGCAAAGACGTTCCTTTAAGTAGAATATATCCATTCATTCCATAAGAGTGTAGCGAGATGCCACGGTATTGGACGGGTAACTGCATTATTTCTATTGCAATTTTCCCGTCCATGCCTCATTTTTGTATGCGAAAAATACCGAGAATTTCCTCTTATTTAAAATAAAACCGATTTAAATTGATATTCGTGTTTTCATTTTTATTCTTTTAATGGTATTCTGCTGTCCTGATTTTTTTCCCAGGCGGGTTATCAACGGGATCGAGCATCAGTTCTTGGCGGGAAAGTAGATCCAAATTAATATATAGCATCATATAGTTTATAAACGAAGGCGGAAGGACGCAGCAACTCCAGAGACAGACGACTGAAAAAGTCCACGAGAGTGAGATTACTGTGAATCTCCGCCCCTTTCAAGAGATTTTTTCTCCCTTTTCTCTGCAAGGGGGAAGTACTCCTGGTAAACCCTCTTTCTCTCTTCCAGGTCGGTATGGAGGTATATCTCGGTCGTCTTGATGGACGTGTGCCCCAGGTTCTCCTGGACGACACGGAGGTTCTTTGACCGGCGGTACAGCTCACTGGCATAGCTGTGCCGTATCTTGTGGGGTGTGATCCCTTCCGGGGCATACTTGCGGAATATGTGCTGGACGGACCGTGGCGATATGTGGTGCCCCTGTTGCCCGGGGAAGAGGGGGCCCTCGATGCGTGACCCGATAAACCGGTCCATCTCGCCCAGGGTATCAGGGTCGACAAAGACGATGCGGATTTTTCCTCCCTTGCCCCTGACGCGTATGGTGCCGTCTTCAAAATCAATATCCTCGATGTTGATGCCGCACAACTCCGATACGCGGACTCCGGTCGCGTAGATCGTCCGGACGATGAGGCGGTCCCTTGGGTCCTCGATCGATTCGATCAGGCGGATGACCTGGCTGTGCTTGAGATACCGCAATTCCTGCCCCTTGATCTTGGGGCGTTCCACGCCAATGAGGGGGTTGGTGGAGACTGCCCCCTGGGAGTAGAGGAACCGGTAGAAAGAGCTGAGAGTCGAGATTATCCGGTGGAGCGTCTTTGCCTTGTACGTCCGCATGGAGCTCATGAATGAGAGGTAGTCTTCGAGGAGGGGGGGGTCAACCTCGACGTCGGTTTCAAGCCGGGCCTTTGAGAAATCTTCCCAGTAGACAACGAGTTTCTGGGGGTCGATATTCCGGCGGAGCCACACGTAGTAGGCAAAGTGCTTTACAACCTGCTCGTAGCTCTGGATGGTCCGGGGGGAGTAATTGCGCATCCGGAGGTAATGGCGGTAGCGTCCAATCCACTCGGAGAAAAATCCCCCTGGCATGCTCTATTCTTTTTTTCCTCGATTTATAAACTTTTTGCGCAGAATCTCTCTTCTGCGCAACAGAAACTGCGGACCGGTTGGTTGTCTGAAAGGGATATTCTGTCCTGATACAAAACCACTTCACCACGTCCACGCACTCTTGTAACCTCGTCCCGGGCGGGTCACTTCACAGTCGGGACTGACATGACATGAAAAGACAAAGCCAGGGGCCACTTAAAATCTCAAAAATTCATCCTTTTTATCTTAACGAGGATGCCATTTTTTCATCTAAGTGAGTATAGAAATTTATCTAGTATTATTTTTGGCTTTATTGCACGCTAAAGGGGTTTGTCATGATCCGTCCGGCAAACATATTCTTTCTTATGCGAAAAAGGGGGACGCTCTACCCCCCAGTGACGGCACTTCTTTCTCCCGCAGGTAAAGGGACCCAGAAAACCATGGTTCACCGAAACCAGGAAGATCAATTCTTCCAACGAGTGAAACCAGAACCGCCGCATGGAATATTTTAAGAGTGCAGAGGGAATCGACCGGGAAATCCAGGAACAATGGCTGACGGCTGGCAAATCCCGCGCTGCCAGGGAGAAAGAGTACTTCAAGGGTGTTCTCTTTCGTGCGTATGAAAGACTCGAACACTCCCTAAAACGCCTGAGATCGGCCACGATTGATACATTCCTCGATGATAGACTGGTTGTGTCCAAAGATTAGCCGGGATAGTCCCTCAAGGGATGATCTCACTGGTCACAAACCAAAAGGAGATCACTCCCACCTGATACCGTGCACCCCATGGAAGAAATGGTCTGCATTTCAGAGGACCGGCCGATTCCAATCGAGAGCACTGTCGCATTACTAAAAAGGCTCCAGATAGAAGGCACAGTCCTTGAATACAACTCGAGCCAATGGACGAATATCTCGTCAATTCCCTAGTGTGGCAAGAGACATTCAAGACGAACTCCCATCGACCGATTTGTTCGTCCGGGGCCATTCGGGAGATTCGTGCATGGAATTCTGAAGAAGAAGACTATGACATTGGTATCTTCCCTGACCCGGGAACCAAATAAGGTACGGGGATATTCAAGAGAAAATTTCCGGGAAATTCCTTCCCAGACTCTTATCTCACGTGAAGAGATACCTGCTGATATTGGAGTCATCGTTCGTGAGGGAGGACCCGAACTGAGAGGAACAGAGTGGATGAAGATATCCCTCCACGTCATTTCAGGTGGTTTCGTTTATAAATGCATCAGAGCCTCTTGCTGGATTGAGCTGGTTAATCCAAAAAAATATAGACTTAATGCGAAATGAATGGTGAAACCGCCGCCGGCGCCCCCGTCGGGGACAGCAGAACTATCCTCACATGGGGGCGTGGGGGCAAGGCAGCTCCCACTTTGGTTCCTTTCCACCCACTCAAAATGGTGAAGAGCCATATTTGATAACTCGCCAGAGCCGGGTATCGGTCTCCTGGACTTTCTCACTGATTTGAGAGATTTGCATGTCACCAGCCATGAGAACGATCATAGGCTCAAATAAACTTGTAAATCCACTTGATTTCCTTGACCAGGGAACTTCTATGAGTCGGATCCGGCATTTCCCACACATCACGCGGGGAACCCGGCAATGAATGTATGTTCGGAACTGGAAAAAGTCGAGGTGTCGCCATTCCTTTTCAATGGTATCATGTATCGGGCAGTCTTCTTCACCACATTCCGGACATGGAAATCTTGCACCTCGTTCAAAATCAACCCAGATATCCAGTCGCCTTTCTTCCTTCCTGAATTCAATCCTTGTGATGTACCATGGCTTTTGAATGTTCAGTGCCTGACTGAAGAGCTGACTCTGGATCTCTGCAACCATAGAATTATTGTGATGTTCCAGGTTTTTTATTCTCACGAAACCGCCGCCGGGGCGCCCTTCGGGGGCGGCGGGTCTATCCTCATGTGGGGGTGTGGGGGCGACCAGCCCCCACTTCAGTTCCCAATCACCCACTCAAAATAGCGAAGAACCGTTTATCCTTGTTCGCAATACCAAACACCGGGTGACATCGAGCGATTCCGTCATGAGTTCCTGGGATTTGGGAGGTTTTCATCACGTCCAAATCAAATCCCGTTTGATGCGATCATACATGTAGATTCCATCATAGAACCGGTATTTTTCTCCCTCCACGCGTGTCCAACGGTAGTCCGAGACCTGATACGGGGCTCCCCAGATCCCGGATGGCAGAACCTACAATAAGCCTTTTTCAAGGATAAAATGAGAAAATACGGGGAAATGAGAAAATACGGGGAATTCTTTTCATTGTACTTTTTCGAGGGAGAAGGATCATAAACTTCATTTTGCTATATAGATGGCATTCCTGCAGGAAGGGAGGTGGAGGTCTTTTCATCGGGGAGTATTCCCCGCACAAGTTACGGGCAGAAGATGTCAGAATATCACAAAAAACTCCCAATACCTATTTCAAGAAGAAGGTATCCTAAGTAAGTTTAAGGAAACCGGAATTTTCGGAATAATGGGCCCAATAAAGACGAATGCATGATCACCGTACTCTTTGTGGATGACGAACCCGCACTCTTGGACGTCTCACGGCTCTACCTGGAGAAGACCGGGGATCTCAAGGTCGATCTCTGTTATTCCGCCGAGCAGGCACTGGAGAGATTGCGGGAACGCAGTTACGACGTGGTAGTCTCGGACTACGAGATGCCTGGGATGGACGGGATTTCTTTCTTAAAGGTCCTCCGTCGTATCGGGGACCAGACACCCTTCATCATCTTCACGGGAAAAGGCAGGGAGCACGTTGTCATCGAGGCCCTCAATAATGGTGCTGACTTTTACCTCCAGAAGGGAGGAGATCCCCGTTCCCAGTTTACCGAGCTTATCCACAAGATACGGGTTGCCGTCGAGAGGTTTCAGAAAGAGGGGGCCCTCCAGGTCACCCGCCATTCTGTTGAAAAGGCTGGTATTCCCATATTCTGGGTTGACGTGAGAGGCAGGATTATTTACGCGAACGAATCTGCCGGCAAAATTCTTGGTTATTCTCCTGACGAGCTCCGTCTCCTCTCCATGAGTTCTCTTGACCCGTTCTTTTCCCCCCAGGAATGGTCCCTTTTTGCAGAGAGGTTAAAGCTCCACTTGACTATGACAGTGCACATGGTATTTCGGACCCAGAGGGCAGAAAATGTCCCAGCTGCGGTCGTATTTTCCCATGGGGATGTGGGGGGCCGGGACCTCATATTTGCCTATGCATTCCCAAGGGCATTATCCGCGGCGGCGGAGCCCCTGTTGGAAGTTGTGACTTCCCAATGCCATGCCCTTGCCGATTCGTTATCCTGTCTTTACCTTGAGCTGACGACGGCAGGAGAGATCATCTTCCTCAATGGTGCCGCAAGCGCATTTCTGGGAAAAACGCTCACCGATCCTGGAGAGAGGAGGTATACCATATTTGAAATTACCGCCAGGGGTCAGCACCAGTGGCTCGGTGAGGTACTCTCCCGGGTGGTGGGACCAAAAGAGACAGATTTGCTCGAACTGTCCTTTATCCGCCATGATGGTGTCCCGTGCACATTCCTTTTCAGGAGGGGTGTGTGTTCGGGACCGCGAGGTCTTGGGGCATCCTACCTCCTGGAAATCCCGCAATCTCCCTGATTGGTATTATGTGCGGTGGTGTGTCCCATTGTCACATTTCATCAAAATGCTCTGGTTATTTTTTCCCTCTTCGTCATTTAATGTGGGTCGTTGTATGGATAGGTTATAGCATCTCGCTGGATTGAGCCGGTTAATCCAAAAAAAATATCGACGTAATGAGAAATGGATGGTGAAACCGCCATTGGCGCGCCGTTTTGGGGCAGCGGAACTATCCTCATGTGGGTGTGTTTAGGGCGAGGCAGCCCCCCCTTGGTTTCTATCCCCCCACTCAAAATTGCGAAAAGCCTTTTAAACCTATTATTTTTCATTTTATACGTGATTTTTAATCATTTCCCCGGAGCAACCATTTAAAATAAACCATATGATGCTATATACTAAGAGAATGCACGTGTAAATGGCAGGAAAGAACCCACAGACAGGGTGAGGGGTCCAGAATGGCACGAACGCATTTCCAGCAGGAAGATGTCAACAAGTACAGGAAATTCAAGAAGGTCGATGGAGCAACCTACCACAGGGTCAACCAGTTCCTCCGGAAGAGGACCTACATCACCGCGAGGGAGTGGGCAATTGCCCGGCTCTGTACCGATTTCCGTACCCGGAGCGGTGCCGAGATGACTTTTATCGGACAGAACCTTCCCCAGCTTGTCCCTTTCATGCAAGAGCCCTATTCTCCACAGGCCGTCAACCAGGCCCGCAACTCCTTCAAAAAGAAAGTGTACAAGTCGGGCGCAACATTCTTCTACGGGGCAATGTGCGGCTTTTTTACGAGCGAAGAACTGGATGACCTCCTGTTTGAGGCAAGCGAGGTTGCCAGGTTCCTCCTCGAGGTCGAGAGGACTTCTCTTGAGATCGATGAGGAGATAGAGATCGAAGACCGCATCACCGAGGTCATGCGGAGTGTGGGCAGGGCCGCCACCCACATACTCAACTCGCGGATGGCAGAAACCGGGGAAAGTCCCGTCGAGGACGGCGGGGGAGACCAGACGTGAGGATAATCCACGTTTGTGGTCTTTCCGGATCAGGAAAGACGACTCTCATCCGATCCCTCATCCCCCTCCTGAAAGAGAGGGGGCCTGTCGCTGTCGTAAAACACCTCGGCCACCACGCTTTTACACTCGAAGAAGGGAAGGATACGACATTCTTTATCCAGGCAGGTGCATCGGTATCGGCCGGCATTGACGAGACAAAGGCTGTCATCATCACTGACCAGACACACCTTCGAACCGTCCTTGACACGCTTTGCATCCTTGGCATGGCCTCCGTCGTGGTTGAAGGCTACAAGACACTCCCGCTTCCAAAGGTCATCGTGGGGGGCGTCCCGGGTGCAGAGAATGTCGTCCTGGATAACCCCACCCCGGAGGAGATCATTGACTCGCTCGGTGAGTTCCCGGAATATATCTCGCGGGCCACGCTTGCCAGGGCCCTCGAAACGGGGGAGAGGGTGGTTATGACGTGTGGTATCCCTCTCAATTCCAGGAAATATGCCCCTCCCGTGAGAAGAGAGTTTTATCAGCGCTTTTTACCAATACTATCGGCGTTGTCCAGAGAGGATCCATCCATGAAAGGGGGAGGAGAATCAAGGGTCCACCTCCACCAGGGGCTCTATTTCGGAGATGACGACCGGGTAATCTTTGCTGTGGGGGCCCCGACGGCAAAGGAGGCTTTCCTCGCATTTTCCCTCATGCAGACCAAAATTCTTGCCGCAATCGCGGCATGTGGACCATCTGGACCGGAGTGAGCATGGAGCCAAAAAAACTGGCAAAGAGACTCTTTGGGACCAATGGTGTCAGAGGGATTGCAGGGACGGAGATGACGCCCGACCTTGCCCTAAAGATTGGCCTTGCGCTGGGAACCATGCGTCCAGGAACTGTTGCAGTCGGAAGGGACACGCGTACATCGGGTCCTGCATTAGCGAGTGCCTTAAAGGCAGGGTTGCTTGCTGCAGGGTGCGATGTTGTCGATGCGGGGGTACTCCCGACACCGGCCCTCCAGTTCATTGTCAGGGCCCACTTCGATGCGGGGGCAGTTGTAACAGCGTCCCATAACCCGCCTGAATACAATGGAATAAAAGTGATTGAACCGGATGGAACGGAGATGGCCGACGAGGAGAGCGTCATCCTCGAGAGACACATCTTTGAGGGTTCAGCCCGGATGGCACCGTGGGATAGGGTCGGGCACGAACAGAGCGCTCCAACACTCTTTGAAGAGTATGTCAACGCAATCGTCAGGTCCTTCCCCCCCGACATCGGAGAGGGCCTTGTCGTTGCTGCAGACCCCGGTTGTGGGGCAGCATACCTTTCCACACCCGAAATACTGAGTCGCATGGGATGCAGGGTATTTTCCCTCAACAGCCAGATGGACGGGACGTTCCCTGGCAGGCTCCCGGAACCTTCCCCGGAGGGGCTCCAACCCCTCTCCGACCTCGTGTGTACAACAGGCGCCCGGTTCGGTGTCGCGCACGATGGTGACGCTGACCGTGCAGTCTTCGTTGACGAAAAAGGGAATTTTATCGAGGAGAACAGGGAATTTGGTTTGATCGCAGACCTTGTCTGCCGTGAGAGGAAAGGCGTGATCGTCACACCCGTGAGCACGTCACGGCTCATCGAGGTGATCGCACAGCGCCATGGATGCAGGGTGGTCTATACGCCGGTCGGGAGCATCTACGTGGCAAGGACAATGATTTCCCTCGGTTCCCAGGGCATACCGGTCATATTTGGAGGAGAGGGGAATGGAGGGCTGATCTTTCCCAACCACCAGTTCTGCCGGGACGGGGGTATGACAACAGCAACAATGGTCGCCCTCCTCGCCCAGATCGACAAACCCCTCTCCGTCCTTGTTGATACCCTTCCCCGTTTCACCATGATAAAAGAAAAAATAAGGGAGAAAGACTCCAAAGGTCTCATATCCCGCCTCCGCACCAGGTTTTCCGGCGAACATCTGGACCTTACCGACGGCGTCCGGATCAACAGGGACGATGCATGGGCCCTCGTCCGCCCTTCTGGCACCGAACCACTCGTCCGCGTCATGGTGGAGTCGGTCTCTGATGGGAAGGCCCGGGAATTTTTCGAAGAGATAATGGCAGTAATCCGTGATTAAACGGTAATTAATTTTTATTTTGATTAGCCCCCTCCTTTTTTCCTCAATAAAAATCGCCTGATATACATTTCAATCTACGATTCCGAAGAAATTCATGGACCTAGTGTAAAAGTACATTTCGAAAAACCTCTAAATAGAAAAATAAGCAAGAATAAATCGTAAAATTGATTGTTCTCGAAGGGGAATACATATTTGGTGAAACAATGAATTCCCCCTTGATAATAGATCGCAAGGACCCAAAATGGTTTCTGCTCGAACAAGTG
>Ga0272448_1000407_pt1 | contig 66963 bp, 57 predicted proteins | sample YNPCB0191_FD_202220 | JGI IMG/M metagenome (GOLD analysis project Ga0272448, IMG submission 202220) | Hot spring sediment microbial communities from Yellowstone National Park, WY, United States - YNP-CB-019-1 | ecosystem: Environmental > Aquatic > Thermal springs > Hot (42-90C) > Sediment... | reverse complement strand
TTTCAAAGCGATTTGAACCACCCGCCCGGGTTCGCCGGTGCGGATGATGTTCCTTGTCGCAGCCGTGCCCACCGCTCCCAGCTCCCGCCCGAAAGTGGGAGAGAGGATGTTTAGGGTGCCGGTAGTGAAGTTCGTGTGGTTTACAACGTTGAATGCCTCAACCTTGAGAATCATGCGCAGGCGCTCAGTCAGATCGAGGCCCTTCGACATGCTCAGGTCGATGTTCCAGTACCCCGGGCCCTGGAAGATATTCCTGCCCGCTCCGTTGGAGCCGGGCGCCGGGATGGCAAAGCCGCTGGCGCTGGTAAATAGCACTGGCCCGATAACGCCCGGTTGGTCCTGAAGTTTGGGTGTGGGCAGAACATCGCCCACCAGATCCGCGCGGGACTGGTGCGTCCCATTGCTCGTGAGAGCCCCGCTCCACACGCTGAACGGTTCGCCGCTTTGGATGATGCCGATCCCGTTTAGCCCCCACCCCCCACCAATCCGTCGAGCAAGCGCGGAGGTGCGCCGAGGAAACGTTTCCCTTTCCCGAAGGGGAGTTCATAGACGAAGTTCGTCGTGATCACATGACGGCGATCGAAGTTGGAGCGGCCCCGTTCGTTCCGCCAGTCACGAATGTCGGCTGGGGCCGTAGCGCTCGTGCTGGAGATCGAAACGGAAGCACCTCCCGGATCCGACGAGCCATTGTCAATTGACTTGCCGAACGTGTACGTGGCGCCTAGCATGAGGCCGCTCGAAAACTGCTTTCGGATAGCAGCCTGGAAACTGTGATAGTAGGAATCGGAGCTGTTGTCGAGGTAGTTTACGGTCGCGAACTGCTGGTTGGGACGCAAGTGGAGGGCGAGGGTGGTGTTCTCGATGCGCGTAGCGAAGTTGCCGGCCGCGTTCTGCGCAAGGTCGGTGGCCGTAGCCGTGCTGTTCACAAATGCACTGGTCACGAACCCCTGCTGCACAATGGGCACCGTCACCCCCGAGACTCCGGCGGGGCATTGCGTGCCGTCGGCACGGCACTTCGCCGCCACGTTCTGCTGCATCGCAAGGAAGGAGGGCAGAATCGGCGTGGCGCTGATCTGATTGATGTTGTAGTTGCGATATAGCCGCGTGCCCCGCTTGCCGACGTAGCCGATCGATGCGAGCGTGTTGTTGCCCAGTTGGCGCTGGATAGTGAGATTCCATTGATGCACCGTCGGCACCTTCATATCCGGAGCGAGGACCCCGACGCTGGGCGAATTGCTGTACAGTTGTTGCGCCGGTGTCACGAAAGCGGAATATCCCCTTCGCCGCCGTAGGCGTGTAAAGGGTGACCGTCCCGTAAGCGCGCGAGATCGGCTGCGCGACGTTGACGTACTGGCCCTCGTAACTGCCGAAGAAGAACGTCTTGTTCCTGGCGATCGGCCCGCCGAGGTTCCAGCCGTACTGGTTCAGGTGAATCTGCGGTTTTTCGATCGCATTGGCGTTCGTGAAAAAGTCTGCGGCATTCAGCGCCGTGTTGCGAAAGTACTCATACAGCGAGCCCTGAAGCTGGTTGGATCCCGAACGCGTGGCGATGGAGACAATGGCGCCGCTGTTGCGCCCTTCCTGCGCGTCCGGATTGCTGGTGCTGACCTTGAATTCCTGCACGTTGTCCGGACTGAGACCGTAGAGGTTCTTGGTGAAGTTCGGCGCCGAGAACTCGTTGGCTTCGATGCAGTCGATGGTCACGTTGGTTGCGACCGACCGGCCTCCGTTCACGTTAATGCCCCCTGCGGTCGTCTGCACCGTGCCGGCCTGGAGCGTCACCAGCATTAACGGATTTCTCCCGCTGAGAGGCAAGCTGACCAGCGCCCGTTGGGTAACCACATCGCCCAACGTCGCGTTGACCGTGGTCAACGCGACCGCCGATTCGGCCACCGTTACCGCCTCGGAAGTCGTGCCCACCTCGAGTTCGAAGTTGACGGTGGCGGGAGTGCGCACTTCCAACGTGATGCCGGTCCGCCGCTGAGCCCTGAACCCTCCAGCTTCGACCGACAAGGTATAACGTCCCGGCGGAATGGACGAGAACTGGTACAGCCCCGCGACTGTCGTGGTCTGCCGGTAGACGGCGCCCGTGGCTTCATTGAGCGCCGTCACCGCCGCGTTCGGTACAACGGCGCCGCTGGGATCGGTCACGACGCCGCTGATCTGGGAGGTTGCGGTCTGAGCGCTGATCCATGAACGGCAAGCGCCGAGACAAAACATAACCCTGATGACGATGACGCGATACGCGTTGTCATACAATGCGCCTCCTGGCGAATCCGCGTCGAGTTCGCCCCGGTTGGTCTCCGGACGGAGGCCGCCGTGTCGCGGGCGGCGCACCGTCTGGATGTCCGTCTTCGGTCTCCACCGTGCTGGTGCGCCACTGGGTGCTGGCGCAGCCAATGGGCAAGCAACGGTAATCAAGTCGGGTAAGCCGCCACGGCGCTGAAGCGTTGGAAAGCTGAGAATTCGCGAGCTAGGTCTAAAGAGAGCAGCCCCGGTGGCGGCTCTCGCTCTTGCGCCTAGCGGATATTCAACAGACTCAATGCAGTCTGGGCCCGCAGCCTAACTCACTTCCATTGAGTACCGTCAGGTCTCCGCCGGCCCGAAGGGCCGGTGCGGATTATCCCCGATGATACCAGCGGCTTCCCAGTGGTTCAAGGCACCGTGTTAGGTTCTTGTCGCAGATTACCTAATGTTATTAGGTAAGTCGCTGGCACTGGAGTGAAAGAGTGCGAGAACGCAGCCATTGCGGACTCACATGTGCACTGATGATGGGCGGTAACCCCCTGGTGACGCGGCCGCCCGCGGCCGTTGGAGCGCCCTTCTGGCATATCCGCTACGATCTGGCTCCAGTTGTACTGTTTTGCCTAAGAAAGTAAGGCAAGATGGCCTAACTTCATTTTTCGCGGCCTTCCCTGGCGGGCCTGCGCCGGCTATATTCGGAAGGAGATCATCCTGAGGTTTTGAAGATGACTTCGATACAGACCATGGCCCCTCCTTTCGAGCCCTACCGGGTAAAGATGATCGAACCGATCCGGATGACTACCCGTGAGCAGCGAGCCCGGATCCTCGAGGAGGCGGGCTACAACCTGTTCAGCGTGGAAGCCGACAACGTTCTGATTGATCTGCTCACCGACAGCGGCACGGCCGCGATGAGCGCGCGGCAGTGGGGCGCCTTGATGCAGGCCGATGAATCATACGCCGGCGGAACCAGTTTCCGGCGCTTTAGGGCAGCGGTTCAGGGTATCACCGGTTTTGAACACGTCATTCCCGCTCACCAGGGGAGGGCGGCCGAGCGCATCCTGTTCTCGGTCATGTGCAAGCCGGGGGACGTGGTCCCCGGAAACACGCATTTCGATACCACGCGGGCCAACATCGAAAAGCTCGGCGCAAAGGCGGTTGACCTGTTGTGCCGAGAGTCCCGCCAGATTTCCGTGCCTCACCCGTTCAAGGGAAACATCGACGTCGATGCATTGCATGCCCTCCTGAAGAGTCTCGGCCCCGAGAGAGTTCCGCTGGTGATGATAACCGTGACGAACAACTCCGCGGGGGATCAACCAGTCTCGATGAGCAATCTCCGGGCGGTCAGGGAACTACTCGCGGAATGGGGCATTCCCTTGTTTCTGGATGCGTGCCGCTTCGCGCAGAACGCGTATTTCATCCAACAGCGCGAGCCGGGCTACCAGACAAGAACGGCCAGGGAGATTGCGCAAGAAATGTTCTCGCTCGCCGATGGCTGCACGATGTCAGCCAAGAAGGACGGCCTGTCTAACATGGGTGGGTTCATCGCCTTGCGCAATGAAGACCTCGCGCGCAGAATGACGGATCTCCTCATACTCACGGAAGGCTTTCCCACCTATGGCGGTTTGGCGGGGCGGGATCTCGAAACCGTCGCAATCGGCTTGGAAGAAGCCCTTGATGAGAGCTACCTGAGCTACCATGCCGATCTCACGAAGTGGTTGGGCGAATCGCTGACCAGCGCGGGAGTGCCAATCGTCCAGCCGCCCGGCGGGTACGCTGTCTACATTGACGCATCCACATTCATGCGGCATCTTCCCGCGACTGCACATCGGGGACACGCACTGGTCGCTGAACTGTACCTTGAAGCCGGAATCCGCACCTCGACCATCCAGTTCCCCCGCACTGAAGGCCTGGCGGGGACCGCGGACGACATCGAGCTGGTGCGGCTGGCTTTGCCTAGCCGAGTGTACACCGCAAGTCACATCCGCTACGTGATCGACGCCGTGATCAAGGTCTACCAGAACCGCGCCGCCATCGGCGGCCTGCGGGAAACATACACGCCGCAACTCCTCCGCAACTTCACGGCGCGCTTTGCACGAGAAGCGACGCCGGCGGAGGAAGCCCAACCGGCTCCTGTAGACCCGCGAGACGCCGCAGGTCGGGTCTCGGTTGCCTGAGGAGGAAACACGGGATGAAGAAGGTCCGTCTCAAGGGTCTATTGCCCATATTGCTGGCGGCCGTCGCCTTTGGCATATTCGCCTCTACAACCGCACCAGAAGAATGTACGACCGCGGTTGTTTCCTCAGACGCGACGCGGGACGGCAGGCCAATTTTGTGGAAGAATCGCGATACCAAACAACTGTCAAACAAAGTGGTCTACGTGGATGAGAAGCCGTTCAGCTAGCTGGCCGTTGTCAACGCCCAGGAGCCCTCGGGACGCATCGCATACGGGGGCTTGAACGCGGCCGGCTTCGCCATCATGAATTCCGCCTCGTACAACCTCCCGCAGAAAGCGGATGATGCGCGCGACAACGAGGGCGTGATCATGGCCGATGCCCTGCGCGTATGCGAGAGGGTAGAAGATTTTGAGGCATACCTCCGAAGGAACCTGAGCCCCAGTCTCGGCAGCCGCGCGAATTTCGGCGTGATCGACGCCCACGGGGGAGCGGCCAGCTTCGAGGTGGGAAACCAGGGGTACAAGCGCTTCGACGCGCGAGACGCCGGCGAGCGCTATCTGCTACGGACGAATTATTCGGTGAGCGGCGCGGCCGAGCAGGGCGCCGGATATCTGCGCTTTGACCGGGCCATGCAGCTTTTCAAACTCGTTCCTCCCGGTAAGCTGGACCATGAGTTCGTGCTTCAGGTCGTCGCGAGGGATCTCGGCAGTTCTCTGCTGCCGACCCCCCAGCAATGGAAAGACCTCCCCGCCGGCACGCCCGTCTGGCTTCATGCGAACTACACGATCAATCGTGGGCTCACCGCCTCGGCGATGGTCGTGCACGGTGTGCGCCCTGGCGAGGACCGGCGAAGAGCAACGCTGTGGATCATCCTGGGGGAGCCCGTATGCTCTCTCGCGGTGCCTCTGTGGGTGTCGGCCGGGGTGCCCCCCGCTGAGCTCTGAGAAGGGAAACATGCTGCCATCGCGCAGGAGGCCGACCGCCTGAAAGCCCTGCTCCGACCGCTGAAGGGGAGCGACAGGAATGAATATGTCGACATCACCCGGCTCGACAATCGGTCCGGAACCGGGTGGTTTCCACGCAACCTCGAGGTCGACAAGGAGATTCTCGACGCGACCCGGACGTTCCTGGCAGGCACGCCATCGCCTGCGCAGTTGGCGGCGTTTGAAAAGGAGATGGCCGCCAAGGCGCTCGCCCGGCTTCGGGAGATCCACTGAGAGCCCGGAGTCTTGCTTCGATTAGACTTTGGGCGTGTGGTGCCCGGGGCACTCGACTACCGGCGCCGTACGGGACCTACGATTCGGCCAAGCGGTCGTGGCCGGATAGCAGTTCGGCCCCATCGCCCAGGTTGGACCCGGTTCGCTTCGTGTCCTCGGGCATTCGGTCAAGCCACTCTTCGAACCTGTTTGCCTGGTTGGGCGTTTTTTTGCCGTGCCCTTCCGCGTCAGCGACTTTCCGTCTGGCGCAACCGTGTAGACCGTGTCCACCACAACGGCGCCGCTCTTGTTCATCTGTACGTGAAGCCTGCGCGCATCCACTTGCTTGGCTGAGGTGGTGTCGTAAGCCGTGCTTCCCGTTACCGGTGCGTCACTTCCGTCCAGCCGTGCCGAATGGGTGATACCACCGGTCTTCTCGCCGACGAGGTTCTGCGAGCGACAGCGAATTCCGCCGGCCGTGTCCGACTGGATCGTGATGACCAGACTCCTGGGCAGTTCTCCGTGTGAGAAGCGCGACTTGTTCGGGTCCAGCTTCCATCGCCCGCGAACGCCGGCTCGCCTGCGAAGGTGCCGGCGAGGGTCAGGCAAGCGCACAAGAGCCAGACAGTAAAGCGCATTCCCATATCGGCTCTCCTGTCTGCCAGCCTAACCGGGTGGCCGGATCGGCGCCGCCATGAACATTGGGAGCGTGGCGCTATCTATGAAATGATGTTAGGCAACACCATCATGCCAGGTACTGAAAAGCTGTTGGACCAGATCGGATGCAAGATCCTGATGGAGTTGCAGGCCAATGCCCGCCTGCCGCTCGCAGAACTCGGACGACGTGTGGGCCTGTCCACGCCGGCGGTCGGCGAACGTGTCCGCCGCCTGGAGGAGGCCGGCATCATCATCGGCTACCGTGCGCAGGTGGACCACGCCAGACTGGGCTACCCGATCCTGGCGTTCATTCGCATTAGCGTGGTCGGTGACTTCCTGTCGCGCGTGATGAAGGTGAGCCGGGAAGTTCCGGAAGTTCTGGAGTGCCATCGAGTGACGGGCACGGATTCGTTCATCATCAAGGCGATTGCAGCTTCCATTGAGGACCTTGAAAAGGTCATCGATCGCTTCACTCCCTATGTTGCCACAACGACGTCGATCGTGTTGTCGTCCGTTGTGACAGCAGGCGTTGTTGAACCCCGGCAGACTTTTGTGGAAAAGCGGCGGGGAAAGCGCAATGCTGGTGCCGGGCCTGCGCCGTGTCGCGGGGGAGTACGGTAGGTCCACTCCTGTGCCCGGCGGACCGCCTACCAACAGTTCCGGCATCTGATATTCACCCTGAGCGGCGGCGACGGCGCCGGTAGTAAGTTGTGCTGCCGTTCGCTGTTTCCGATCGCGGGATAGAGGTGACCGATGGCCGTAACCATTGAATCTGTTTGAGCACCACCCTCATCGCCGGTGGCGGGCATGCCAGTAGGGTTCAGAACCTGTCTACGATGGGGAGTGACATAACCAGGTCATCGTGGCCCAGGATCTGCCGCGGTAGCGGCAGATCCTGGGCGGAGAGCGACGACAGCAGCACGGGTGGGAGTGCGAAGACCCGGCTCTGAATCCAGGGCGCGCGCTCGGCCCGCAACTGCTCGGGATTGCGGTGGTCCTTGCCCGAGTTGGTGCGCACGTAGTTGAACCAAAGCTGATACGACCAGGCCTGTCGCAGAAAGACCGGCACATCCCCACAGAAGTGTTCCAACTCGTAGAACTCCGGCTCCATCAGGCCGTGCACGGCTTCCACATCGCTGTTGTAAGCGGAGCGATGGGGAGGGTTGAACCGGTGCTGCCGACACCGATACTTGTCCTGCACCAGATTGGTGAACGGCGGCCGAGGGGTTTTCCGGTTCCAGTTTCCCCAAACTCACTGCCGTTGTCGGTCTGCACCACCAACTGCTCCAGCAGCAGCCCACAGGCCTTCAGGTGCGCCGGCAGTCGGTCGGCAAACGGCAAGGCGTAGGTGGAGTCGTTGACCGCTGAAAAAGCCAGCCCGAGGCCCCATTCGGGAACCACGCGGGCAGTGAACTGGTAGCGCGGCAGCCCGAAGGGGATCAGCTACCGGTAGCCCGGCAGATCGCTGAGGTCTTTGACCTCCACCTGCAACAGCCCAAAGGCCCGTCACTGCATCTTCTGGGCGGCCAGGCTGCGGGTGGGCGGCCGCCCGGATGCTGCTCTGGAGGACGGTGTGGACCAGCGGCTAACGCAAGTCAAGGTCTTGTGCCCATTTGTTTTCTCTAGCCTCGGCTTCGCCCACACCCCCATCCCGCCGGTGTGGCACTGCTCCCGCAGCTTCTCCCAGACCCCAGGGCCAAACACCCGCAGCCGGGCTGGGTCACCTTGTGCCTGGATAGGAAAGTGAACGCAAATGCCGGGCTTGACAATCAATGCCCAGGGCGAGGGGTTCCCCTGACGAGCCGGCAACAGCACGGCTGCCGGCGCCGCCCCGCACGGGGGAACCCCTCAATCACCCTCGGTGGCCGCTGGGGCAAATCCAACGGCTCGCCCAGCAAAGGGCGGTGAACGGGAGTGGCACTCGATTGGAGTCCTCAGACCCACAGCGTCGCCTTCGCCGCGGTTTCATTGCGGAAGGCCCGGTTGCGCTGCACGAGCTCGTGGGACTAATCACTGCCGGAGGAACCCGCGAAGTCCCCTGAAGCCAAGGCGTTGTTGCCCTCGCCTGGCTCAGGATCATCCCGCATCACTGTTAATCACCTCCTCGACCGCTTTTGCAGTGGGCCGGCGCAGGGCCAGGCGCCGCCCGAGCCGGGAATCGCTTTGAATCAAGTCCGGATCCAAGCCAGCCTTCACAAATTCAACGCGAAGCTGGTAGATGAGCTGATCCAAGCCGTGCGGCGTTGATGCAGAGCCGCACAATTCTTCGAGCGTCCTGCGAATCTGGGCCTTGCATTTCCACCCCACCAGCTCGTCCACCTGGCGGCCTCCGTTGCAAGCTAGGATCCGCAGCAAGTGCGCTTTCATGCCGTCCAATATCAACGTCGTCCCGTCAAGGGAAAACTCCCCGGCCCCCAGCCACCGGAATCTGGTCACCCACACGGACTTCTTGCGCCGATACCGGCACACGCGCGGCCTCCGAATGGAACCGGCTCTCGGATCCTTGATCCGCTGTTCCAGATCGAACAGTAAGTCCGCCGCCAGATCCGTTGCTCTGCCCAAGCAGCGGTTGAGCGAACGCATCTGTCGCTGCAAACCACGCAGCCAATCCGCCGCAGAAGGGGGATCGTTCGCGTCGCTTGGTGGTCTCGGCTCCGACATCGCCACTCACCTCCCGTCACTATTACGTCGCGGACCAAAAAAAACTTAGTCGTCCCTGCGAAACCGCGCTTCAAGGCAGAACTGGCGCGGTGCATAAACACTCGCGTATCCGGCGCGTCGTCTTGCCGCCCGAGCGCGAAATGCTAACCCCGCCCAGGAACCACACACCGATAAGACGACGCAACGTTCGCCACCAAGCAAGTGCTGTAGTCTCTTTCTGCATTTTCGCCCCCGAGCAGCCGTTCGAGCTTCCAACAGCCTGTTGGCTGCCGCGCCACCTCAAAGCTTGGGGCGAAGCACCAGGCCGAGTCGGATTTATCAACACGTCGCTTTCGCAGCCGGCATGGACTAGCGCCTATGCTGCGGCCGCTACCCTTGTTGGCCAACAGAGGCCTCCGATAACGAAATCACCCTGGTGCAACTGCGGCTCCCAGCCAATCCAGCGCACGGCTAAAGCGCAGCCGGCAAGCGCTGCGTTCACCTCGGGTGCGTACGACGGCGGACCGCCGGCGAGCAGGGACTTGCCCGTTTGCAGGTAAACCGTCACACCCGCGGCAAAGGCATCGCCCGCTCCGCAGAGCTTGGTGGAATCCTGGCTGACGTGCACTTGAACCTCATGCCATGGGCCTTCGGCCAACCGAATGTGCTGCGGTTTGTCCAGCCCAGGCCCGGTAACGAGCACTCCTTCCGGGCCCAGGGTCAGAAACAAAGTCGCCTTTGGGGCGTGCCAGCGCAGCCAGGCCAGCGCCTCGATTGCTTCCGACGCGTCACAGGTTACGGTCCGACCCACCAGAAAGCCGATCTCATCGGCGCTCGCGAAGACCACTTGGGCCGCGGGGAGCACGATTTCGTGCGCGAACTCCGCATCGAGCGATTTGGTGACCACGACTTCCAGGCGAATCGTGTTGTCTTTTGCGGCCTCAACGAGGTGTTTCATGACCGGCTCGTCCTTTAGCGAGTTGGCCAGTACGGACGTAGCCTGTGTCAGCCAAGCCAACTTGTCGCGCTCTTCGGTCTCAAAGCGGCCTCCACCGTATAAAGGCGACTTCAGGATCAGACGCTGTCGCCCATCACCCAAGATGGCGTTCCGCGGTACATCGCGGACGCCGAGGAATTTGACTTGCAAACCAGGGTAGCCGAGCTGCCTTTGCAGGAGACCAATGGGTGCGCAGCTCTCGAGGTAAAGCATGGGGATCTCGGGCGCCACCAGCTTCGCGGCGCAGACGGATTGCACGCCGCCCCCGCCGTAGCGGATGTCCGCGGCATGGCCCCACAGATCGTCGGGCATGATCGCCGTAGCCTTGCCGCCCTCGAACTCGCCTTGGAGGGTGGCTCGCAATGTCACGCTCGGTAGCACGATTTCGAGGGTGCTGCCGGAACGCCGGAGCTTGGCGTCCGGGAAGCCGTAATCGGCCGCTGCATGACCAGTGATGCCAATTCGAGGTCGCATGTGAAACCCTCCCGGGAAGCAATACGGCTGCTTTCAGGCTTTTTCTTTCGGTCCGCTGATGCGGTCGGTCGGGTCTGAGTTATGCCGTCTGTGCGTTCGGGCGCGCTGATCGGCGAGGCCAGCGGCTCAGGTGTAAGATTTTCGCTTGCAGTGGCGTAATATAACAGGGGCCGATCTTGGCGCGCCCGGCTGCGTGCAGTGTCGGGAGGTGGGAGCCTTGGATCGCGCACGGGAAAGGATTAGAGTCATGTTCGGGCATGAGGAGAGCATGGCGCCGGACGACGACAAGGACGACAATGATCTGATCCAAAGCTATTACGCTTGCGATGACGCGGCCTTCGAGGAGCTGGTCGGTCGTTACCGGAAGCGACTTTTCGCGTTCTTCCGAGGCCTCGGCTTCAGTTACGCCGATGCCGACGAGCTAACCCAGGACACCCTGACACGGGTTTGCCTGACCAAGGACAAGCCGGACGCACAGTTTAACCCGGCCAAAGGGGAGCTCGACGCGTGGCTTCTCCGCATTGCCTACCGGGTGGCCTGCGACGCCTGGCGGCGCAAGCAGCCGACCATGGTCTCGACGGAAGAGCTGGCAGTCGAGGGGACCTCGGCATGGGAACCAGCGGACCGGGGGCCGGACGCGGAGCAGCAGGCCGCGGCGAACGAGCTGCTGGACGCGTTGGCGGCATGTCTGAATGAGCTGAGCCGGATGGAGCACGCGGTGGTTGTGCTGGTGATCATGCGAGGACTCAGCAGCGCCGAGGCCGGCCAAATCCTTGGGACGAGCGAGGACGCGGTCAACACCGCTTTGAATCGCGCCCGAAACAAGCTCCCTGAGTGCATGAAGTCGAAAGGCTACGAAAGCGTTGATCCCCGAGAAAGCGTTGATCCCCAAGCGCTGCGGCAAGCCATGGCGGAGCGGGGCGACGAATTCCTGGTCCAACTCGGCGAGGACATTGTCGTCCGCTGCCGAAGACGACAACGATGAGGAGTCCGCCGAAGAGAGCGGCAACGAGGAGGAGTAGAGCATGAATGAGAAGGCCTTGGCAGCCGCGTTGAGGCTGCTTTTCGAACGCGAACTGAAGCGGGCGCCGGAAAAGCCCTTTGGGCAGGGATCCCAGTGTCTGTCCCTGCCGCGGTTTCGGCCTGCGGTGGTCGAGCAGTGGACCGAGACCGAGCGCGCCCACGTTGCGAGTTGTCCGGACTACTGCCAGCGCATGCTGGCGTTGTCCTGGCGGGAGGATCATCCGCCGCTGGCCCACTTGAAGCGATACGTGCAGGCCGAGTATCCTTACCCGGCAGCCATGAGGTTTCATCTGGAGCACGACGGCTGCCGGCGCTGTCGGTTGGTGGTCGAGCTCTTGCTCTTGAAGGCGGTGGAATGGCTCGCTGGGGCAGTGGCGGTGATCTACGGCGAAGGACTGCTCCAGCAGCGGGCGGCGGCGTTTGCCGAGCCGCGGGCGCCGGTTTACCTGCGCCAGACCTCCGAGGACGGCAAGCTGATTGTGACCGTGGTGGAGACCGATCCGCCCGAGCACGAGCTGAAGGTGTATGTGGAGGCGCCGGGCTGCGGGGAGGCGGGCGGCAGGGTGAAGGTGACGGTGGCCGGCGAGGGCGAGAGGCTGGAGCAGGAGCTGGAGCTGGAGAAGACGGAATTCGGTTGGGAAGCGGAAGCTTCCTTTGGCAAGTTTGAGGAGGCGGCCAGCCGGCTGGGCGAGGACTGGGTGGTGGTGGCGGTGTTTCGGGAACCGGAGGGGTAGCGACGAGCATGCCGCTGGTGGATGAGCTCGTAAGGACGCTGCGGGATTTCGTCCACGGCCAACCGCTGCTCTGGCAGCAACTGGCCGGCGCTTACGGCTTGCTGCGCCGGGGGCTGCGGGAGGCGGTGGACAACCAGGCCACCGCGGTCCTGGAAGACTGCTGGAATGCGTTGCAGCAGGGGGACGTGCCTGGTCTGATCGCGCGGTACTACCGCCATCATCGCGACGTAGATTCCCATCGCCTGGCTTGCAACGCCCGGGCGCTGGTGGCCACTGCGCTGGTGGCGGCTTGGGCCAGGCAGAGTCCGCCGAGCAGGAAGAGCCTCGAGCAAGCCGAGCACTGGGGGCGGCAGGCAGCCGAGCTGCTGGGCGGCGCCGTCGGTGGGGGCACGCCTGGTTCACTGGCCGCATCGCTGAATTGGACCACAGGGATCGAGCCGGCGGAGCTGATCGAAAAGATCTGCGCACATCTGGCCGGTGAGGGCTATGAGGTCACCGGGGCGCGGCACTGGAGCCTGTACTGGGTGGGAGCGTCTCGGGCGCCGCGCAGGCTGCGGGTGCCGGTGGCCTGCGTAGTTCGTGGCCAGGGTCATCTGGGCGATCTTTACTTGGAGCTGCTGGCCGCAGGACCCGATGTGCTCATCGAGGATCCGGAGATGGCGCTGTGGCCGGTGGGCGGTTCGTTTCTGGAGACGCTGGAGCAGGCCCGCCGAGGAGTGAACGGTGCTTTCTCGTGGCGGTTTGCCTTCCGCGAGTCGGAGCAAGTGGGGCAGGTCCCGCTGGTGGGGGACTCGGCAGGCGGGGCGGCAGCGGTGGGTTTCCGGCTGCTGGCCCAAGGGCAGCCCTATGATGCCGGCTGCCTGATCGTGGCGGGAGTCGCGCAGGGTGGCACACTCCGCGGCGTGGGCGGGGAGCGCAAGAAGCTGGATGCGGCGGCTCAGGGCGGCATCCGGCGGGCGGTGGTGGCGCCGGGAACGGTGCTGTCGCAAGCGGATCGACGGCAATACGCCTCGCAGAAACTGAACATCGAAGAGCGGTCTACGGTGGATGCCGCCTGCCGGTTTGCCTCGGACCTGCCGCAGCAGTTGATCGAGTACCTCCGGCTGTTGGAGGAGGCGCCGGACGGCGAGGCGCCGCCCTACCTGGCGGGCCGCAAGCCGAGCGAGCTGTACGTGGCGCCGGACGTACTGGTGCGGGTCAAGAGGGTGCGGGAGGAGCCGCCGGGGCCGGGGGGACGGGAAACGGGTAGCGTGCCGCGTGGCGTGAGCCGGCTGCCGGAGACGGTGCTGGAGGTGGGGGAGGCCTATCCGTATGGGTTCCGGGTGGAGGAAGCCGACGAGCGGCTGGCGTGGCAGCGGGTGCGCGATCGGATGGAAGGGGTACAGCGTGCGGTGGTGGTGCTGGGGCCGCCGGGGCAGGGCAAGACGCAACTGGTGCGGATGACGGCGCGGGAGCTGGCGCGCCAGGCGCGGGAGGCGCTGGAGCAGCAGCGGGAGGCGTTCGATCGAGTGCCGCTGCCCGTGGTGCTGCGCTGCCAGGCGCTGGTTGACGAGAAGGTCCCCGCTAGCGTGTCGGCGGAGGATGAGCTGCGCGCACGGATCCGAGGGTTGCTGCGTGCGGCAGGAGCATCCGAGGAGGTGGCCCGATATATCGCCGAGCATTGGGGTGAGGCGCGCTGCTGGCTGTTCTTGGACGCGCTGGACGAGGTGATGGAGCCGGCTCGCTTGCAAGCCTTCTGGGGGGTGCTGAGGCAGTGGCAGACGCGGGTGGTTCTGACCTCGCGTCCGTATGCCTACGAGGGCGGCCTTCCGTTTCAGCCTCTGGAGTGCCGGCTGGCGCCGTTTGTGGCAAGGCAGACGCGGGCCTTGGTGGAGCGGTGGCACGCGGGGGATAGCGGGCGTGCGGCTCCACTGCTTCAGACTCTACGCAGCTCGGCGGGTCTGGAGCAGATGGGGCAGAACCCGCTTTTGTTGACGCTGGTGTGCTGGCTGGCGGAGGACCGCGAGATCACGCCGGATTTGAGCCGCAGCCAGTTGTACGAGTGGATGGTGCGAGATCTGCTCAGTCTCGATCGCAACGGTTCGCTCGATCCCGTCCGGCATCGGGGGGCTCAGCTTTTGCCGCTGGTGCGGGAGATCGGCTGGCGGTGGTTCGAGGCCAATCAGGGTAAGAAGGCGCTGGCACACGATCAGTTGCGCGACTGGATCAAAAAGAGCAACTGGCGGCCGCCGGTGAAGGGGCGGCGGCGCGGTCTGAGCGCCGCCGAAAAGGCTGAGCTGATCATCGAGGAACTGTGCTCCGAGAAGCGGTTCCTGACTCTGTTCGAATGGAACCGGCAGCCGGCGTATGTGTTCCCGCACCGCTCGATCCTGGAGTTCCTGGCCGGCGCGGAGCTGGCCGAGAAGCTGAAGGGTGACCGCAAGCGCGAGTGGTGGGATTTCGTGGACCGCATGGTGTGGGATCCGGGCTGGGAAGGTGTGCTCCTGTTTGCGGCAGGCCAGTTGGGCAAGCGGGCCAACGGGCTGGCTCGCCGGCTTCTCCAAGGCAAGGACGACATTTTCCGTCACCGTCTGGCCCTGGCCGCCATGTGCCTGGCTGAAGCGCTGAAAGACGTGCGCAAGGTGGCCCTCGTGAACCGTGTCACGGCGCAGGTCTGGGGTTTCTGTCGGAAACTGTGTTGGGAACATGGTCAGGCAATTTTGCGGGACCTCGAACATCTGGGCAAGGCTTTGAGGGCGGCCTGGAGGTTGAACGGCCTGGTGGGCGGTCGGCCACTGCAAGAGCATTTCGTGCGGGGACTCATCCGCCCCGGCAAATCGCTCATTGAGCTTGAAGCGCCCGGGCCAGTGGCCGAGCTGCCCTCGGGATTAATCGCCGCCCTGCTGGCCGCGCTCAGGGATCAAAACGAGGACGTGCGCTGGGCGGCTGCGGAGGCCCTGGGCAAGGTGGGCGAGGCGGCGGCTAGCCACCCTGAGGTGATTCCTGCCCTTCTGGCCGCGCTGACAGATGACGACGAGTACGTGCGCTGGGCGGCTCGCCGGGCTCTGGGTGAGCTGGCCGAGGCGGCGGCTAGCAGCCACCCTGAGGTGATTCCTGCCCTGCTGGCGGCGCTCAGGGATCAAAACGAGTACGTGCGCGCGATGGCTGCCGAGGCTCTGGGCGAGCTGGCCGAGGCGGCGGCTAGCCACCCTGAGGAGGTGATTCCTGCCCTGCTGGCCGCGCTGAGAGATCAGGACGAGGAGCACATGTTGCTGCCTTGCTCGGCTCTGGAAAAGCTGGGCGAGGCGGCGGCTAGCCACCCTGAGGTGATTCCCGCCCTGCTGGCCGGGCTGAGGGATGAGCATATCGTCGCGCGCGTCGCGGCTGCCGAGGGTGTGGGCGGGCTGGGCGAGGCGGCGGCCGCGCATCCTGATGTCATCCCGGCCCTGCTAGCCGCGCTGAGGGATGCAGAGCAGTGGGTGCGCGGGGAGGCTGCCGAGGCTCTGGGCAAGCCGGGCGAGGCGGCGGCTAGCCACCCTGAGGTGATTCCCGCCCTGCTGGCCGCACTGAGGGATGAGGAACCGTGGGGGAGGCTCCTGGCTGCCGGGGTTCTGGGCGAGCTGGGCGAGGCGGCGGCTAGCCACCCTGAGGTGATTCCTGCCCTGCTGGCCGCTCTCAGGGACAACAACAGCTCCGTGCGCGGGGAGGCTGCCGAGGCTCTGGGCGAGCTGGGCGAGGCGGCGGCTAGCCACCCTGAGGTGATTCCTGCCCTGCTGGCCGCTCTCAGGGACAAGAACAGCTCCGTGCGCGGGGAGGCTGCCGAGGCTCTCGGCAAGCTGGACCAGGCGGCCGCGCATCCTGAGGTGATTCCTGCCCTGCTGGCCGCGCTCAGGGATCAAGACAGCTCCGTGCGGAAGAACGCTGCCGAGGCTCTCGGCAAGCTGGGCCAGGCAGCGGCCGCGCATCCTGAGGTGATTCCTGCCCTGCTGGCCGCACTGAGGAGGGATGAGGGCGGGTTGGTGCGCAGGGCGGCTGCCGAGGCTCTGGGCGAGCTGGGCCAGGCGGCGGCTAGCCACCCTGAGGTGATTCCTGCCCTGCTGGCGGCGCTCAGGGATCAAGACGAGGACGAGATGGTGCGCTGGCCGGCTGCCCGGGCTCTGGGCAGGCTGGGCGAGGCGGCGGTCGAGCACCCCGAGGTTGTGCTGACTGTAGTCGAGATGCTCCGACGGAGCGCTGACACGGCCGCCGAAGCCTTGAAGCGCTGGGACTCCCAAGGTTTCCGCGTCTTCTTGGAACCACCCGGTGGTGCAGTAGTGCGTAGCATAGAACAACTGACTCGACCTCAGCGAACGTAGGCTTCTCCCCGAGCCGGACGTATCCTTCTCTGGGCTGGCGTTGATCTGCCGGCCCGAGTCCGCCGCTGCGGGCACGAGCTGGTGCCCGGTAACGGTGCGGACTCCAAGTCCAACCAGGAGGTCAGACACATGTCGTCTTTCGTTGCAGATTCGCGAGTCGAGCCCGCAAAGTTCATCCGGGAGGCCTACAGCCCGGATTGGGAGAACCTGGTTCGCGAGCTGGAGCGGATTTTGCGCGCGCCGCAGCCACCCGCACCCGAGCGGTCGGCGCCGATGAGCGAGCCGAAGCGCCGTGTCCGGGTGTACGCGCTGGACTGACTGCCGTGGCAGAAGTTGTTGTCGTACAGGAACGCAGGTTCCGCCTGACATTCACCCGCAGCGCCTGGGCAGAGCTGATGGGCGGCCTGCTCCGCAGTCCTGACGAGCCCCGGCTCGGCACGGCAGGGATTAACCGGGATGAGTGGCGTACAGAGCTTCTGGTGGCGAGCGCCGCCGCGCCCGTCGGGCTGCCCGCGCGGCTGAGGGTGGTGGCAGCGGAGCGCGCAGGCGAGCTTGCCGAACGCCTTCGCATCGCCATCTCGGCGGCTGGCTCGGAGGAGCCTCAAGCGGTGCTTGCCGTGGGCATCGGGCGTGCGACAGGCCATCTCGCGGGGGCGTTGCTGGACCGCGGCCAGGTGAAACCGCTCGGCTGGGTGCGGCTCCTCGCCGCAGGTTTGCCCGAGGTCGCCGTGGGTGGACCGCCAGGCGTGGTCGTTTCGCGTCTACCCGTCACCGGGGCCGAGCGAGAAGTGTGGTCGCGCAGCATCGGCGCCTTAGGGGAGGTCGGCTGGCGACGGCTGATGAGCCTCCACACGATCATCATCGGCTGCGGTCGCAGCGGGTCACTGGCGGCTACGGCGCTAGCGCGGATCGGTGTGCGGCGTTTGACGCTGGTGGACCCCGACCGCTTGGAGACGCACAACATGGGAGAGATGGACTTGGTGCGCGCCGTGCAGCGCGGCGACTTCAAGGTCTATGCCGTGGCCGAGGAGCTGGAGCGACTTCAAGAGAATATCGCCGGCGAGTCAGCTTCGCGGCTGCGGGTGACACCGATTGCGGAATCGGTGAGTTCCTTGCGGGCGCTGGAGGCGGTCAAGCGAGCGGATCTGTTGATTGCGTGTGTGGATGACGAAGCCGCGCGGCTGGCAGCGGCAGTGCTGGCGAAACTTTATTTGAAACCGCTGCTGGATATCGGGACTGGAGTTTTCGAAGCGCCAGGCAATGGGCGGCAAATCGGCGCCGACATCCGGCTGGTGATGCCTGATGAGTGCCTGCTGTGCGTGGGTGGTTTGAACGACTTGGCCGGTGCGCGGATACGGCTTGCGACCGAGTCGGGCGAATTGCGCACTGCGGACTGGCAGCGGCAACGGGCAGGCAGCCTGCGTTCGTTGAACATGCTGGCGGTGGGGCTGGGGCTGCGGCTCGTGGAGGAGCTGGCGGCGGGACGGCTCGGCGAAAGCGCTTGGGTGCGGGTGGAGTTCGATGCGCGCGGCCTGCCGCAACTGGAGCAGCGGCGCATTACGCCCCAGTCCGCCTGTCCGCTGTGCCACTTTGCGGGTTGGGGGGACGAGGGCTTGCAGAGGGCGGTTTCTGGGTTGATTGGAGCCGCGAGGCCGCTGGAAGGGCTTCTGGGGAACCGCGATCCGCTCGGGAAAGGAGCGGGGGAGACGCAGCCGCTCCGAACGCCCGACGACCGGGATGTGCCCAGCACCTCGGCATTGCTTCAGTAACAGCCGCGAAAGAAAGTGGGTTGTCCGAGCGTGTAAGAGTTCAGGTGCAACTCCGCCACCCATCAGAGCACGGAGGAAAGCATGCTCGGTATCTTCCCTGAGCCACAGGAGCTTGCCGCGGAGTCACGCAACCGGATCCGTCGGGCCGCCGAAGAAATAGACGCTGCGGCCCAGCGCATCCCGTGGCTCCGTGTAGAGATAGCGTGCACCGAACAACGTCTCCGAGAGCTTCAGCAACGCTATGCCAAGTTCAACCAAAACCGCGGCCGGCGTGTCGGCGCTGCGGTATTGGCCATGATTGCCGCCCTCGGCACTTTCGTCTTTGATTTCATATTCCTTGCGCCGCTGGGCGATTTCGTGATGAATTGGGCCGGCGTACCCGGCGGTCTCAGGGTCCCGATCCGCGCAGTCTCGGCTCTGATCTGGACCCTCACGGGATACGCTATCGGCGCAAAGCTGGGCGCGGGAGGCAGCCGAGCTGCTGGGCGGAGCGCGACTGGGCGAGATCACCACATCGGTGGCGGCTTCACTGAGCTGGACACAGCCATTGTCTGCTTAGGAACTGCTCTGCCGGATCTACGATCAGCTTGCCGCGACCGGCTACTAGGTCACTGCGGCGCGGTTGTGGAGCCTGTACTGGCTGGGTGAGTGGGTGGCGCAGCGCAGGCTGCGGGTGCCGGTGGCGTGCGTGGTTCAGGGCAAAGGTTATCTGGGCGATCTCAACCTGGAGCTGTTGGGCGATCAACCGGACCTGCTCATCGAGCATCCCGAAATTGCGCTGTGGCCGGTGGGAAGGACGTTTCTTACCACGATGGCGCTGGCCCGGCAGGTAGTCGGCAGGGCCTTCTCGTGGCGGTTCGCTTTCCGCGGGCCGGACAAAGTGGGGCAGATGCCTCTGGTGGGTGACTCGGCGGGCGGGGCAGCGGCAGTGGGCTTTCGGCTGCTGGCCCAAGGCTGGCCTTATGACGCCGGCTGCCTGATCGTGGCGGGAGTCGCGCAGTACGGCACACCCCGCGCCGTGGGCGAGGAGCGCGAGAAGCTGGCTGCGGCGGTTAAGGGCGGCAGACGCGGGCGCTGGTGGGGAGGTGGTACGGTGAGGATGCCGCGGCGGCGAGCCGCTTAGTTTCGACCCTGGTGGGCTCGCCTGGCTTGGAGCAGATGGGGCAGAACCCGCTGCTTTTGACGCTGGTGCGGGAGATTGCCTGGCTCTGGTTCGAGGCCAACCAGGGCAAGCGATCGCAGGCCGCTCCCCAGGGGGCCGAGACGGGATTTGAGCGCAGCCGAGAAAGCGGATCTGATCATCGAGGGACTCAGCGGCGAGAAGCGCTTCCTCGCGGTGTTCGAGTGGAACCGGCGGTCGGCGTATGTTTTTCCGCACCGCTCGGTTTTGGAGCATCTGGCGGGTGCGGAGCTGGCCGCCATGTGCCTCGCCGAGGCGCCCCAGGGGGTCCGCGAGAAGGATCTCGTAGACCGCCTGAGCCTGGAGGTGTGGGATTTCTCGGGCCTCCACTTCAGGCTAATTCGGAAGGGCCTCGACCACCCCGGTAAGGCTTGGGTAGCGGCTTGGAGGCTGAACGGCGTGGTGGAGGATCAGCCACTGCGGGGGCGCTTGGCCGCGTGGATTCGAAAGGGCGATTGGGCGGGCTTGGAGTTGGCTGGAGTGCTGCGCGCAGCGGCGGCCGGAGGTTCTCGCGCAGGTGGTGCGCCTGTACCGGAGCAGCGAGCCCGACGAAACTGAGGCTGCTTTTCTCCTGTTATGCGACTTGGCCCGCCTGGGCCTGCGCGTTTTTCGGGGCCTCCACATTTTCAGGATGCCCCTAACCTTCAAGCTTCGCACAGTAGACGGTCGTGCTCGTCAAGTTCAGCAATTTCTCTGGGTCTGATGTCCCTTGCTGTGGGGAACGCTAAGCTGTGGAGGGCGCAGCCCGGAACAGCTTAGCGTTCACGCCGCCTCCCCGAGCCGCCGCAGAGCCTCTTTCTTTTGCTCCCTCAGCGGCTCCATGTCCAAATACCGTGTCCCCTCGATCCAGTCCTCGTGAATCTCCGTCGCCAAGGCCCGCACCAACCGCGGGCAAGAGGCTTCGTTGGGAAAGATCCGCACTACCAGTGTCCGCCGCTTGATCTCCTCCATGAGCCGTTCCCCCAGATTGGTCGATTTCAGATGCTTGTGGTGCTGCCGCGGCAGCCGGTAAAAACTCAACGTCTCCTCAATGTTCTCCTCCACCCACAGGCACAGCTTCGGATAGCGGGAGCCCCACTTGGCCAACCAGGCCGCCAGGTCTCGCCGCGCCTCCCAGTTCACGCCAATCGCCACTAACACCGCCTGGCTGCGCACCGTCCCTTGTTCCCGCACCTTCTCGTAGCGCGCGTCCAGAATCAGATACGGATAGTCCTCTTCCAGCGCCTGCCGCGCAAACTTCTCCAGCTCCTGGTCCAGCCGCTGCACCATCCGGCTCGCCGTCCGCTCCCAGTTGCCCGTCTCCAAAGCCTCCTCCATCTCCGTCTCCAGCCCCTGCTGGAGGGCCATCCGCACCAACTCCTTCAACAGATCCGTATCTTGCCGCGACACCTCCCGGACCTGCTCTTTCCATCGCTTCTGCGCTGTGTTGTCCTCGTTTCGGGTCATGATCTCCTCCTGGCCCCGCAGGGGCCGGTCGTGTACTCCCTTTGCAACATCATGACCCAAATCTGTTTTTGCTGAACTCTTGAAGCTTAACCGCAGGGCATCGCGCTTCTACCGATTGACGAGGTCCTGATGGAACGGTTCGTCACGCAGCATCTGCCGAGCTGTCGGTGCCCGGCCCCGTGCCAACGGACCGAAGCCGGCATGCGCGCGGCCTTGGCGCATCTATTGCGGCTGCTGCGCGCCAGCCACTGCATCGCCGGCCCGCCGCTCGGACCGCCAGCGATTCACGCGGAATTGGAGCGGTTTGACGCGCACCTGGATTCGGTCGGCGGCGTAGCCCCCGCCACCCGAATCTCGTGCCGGATGTGGGTCCGCAAGTTCTTGCTGGATCGTTTGGGCGACGGCCCGGTCAGCGTTGGCTGGCTCAAGCCAGGCGATATTGCCGATTTCTTGGGGACCCATTGCAACGGCTACAGGCCCGGTACCGCGCGGGTGCTCGGATGTTCGTTGCGCAGCTACTTGCGCTTCCGTGCGCTGCACTGCGGAGATCCAGTGGAACCACCTGGAGCGCCTGATCCAACAGCGCAACGCCAGCGCACAGACCGTGGCCGCCTACCGCGACAGCTTCCGGCTGCTGCTCCGGTTTGCTCAGCAACATCTCGGCAAGAGCCCGCAACGCCTCGCTCTCACGGATCTGGATGGGCCTTTGGTGCTCGCCTACCTGAACCATCTCGAGGTCGAGCGCCACGACACGATTCGCAGCCGCAATGCGCGGTTTGCGGCGATTCGCTGGTTCCTACAGTTCGCGGCCCTCAAGGAACCGGCGGCGCTGCCGGTCCTCCAGCGCGTGCTGGCGATCCCGACGAAGCGCTTCGCCAAGCCCTGCTCGGATTCCTGTCCCCGTCCGAAGTGCAAGCCGTTCTGGAGGCGCCGGACCAGGCCACCTGGAGCGGACGACGTGACCGCGTCCTGCTCGCCACGCTACTTACCGCAAGACCTGCTGCCCGTCAAGAATGCGGTTGGTCTGACGCTTACAGTTCTCCGGCGATCTTGGTGTCGCTATCACCGCCATCGGGCCGTCGCCTGCCCGTGTCGCAGCAATCAGGGAAACGGAAGTCGGTGACAAATGCGTTGAAACAGCAGCCGGAACTGAATCTGCACCCTTGATCTCGTCGTTTCTTGTCCGTCCACCAAGAGCGAGCAACACAACGCCCCCTGCGAAGGCAACTGCTCCCGAGCGGGTCCCTTACGCGGAATCTGATTGCTGCTCGTCAACTCCTGAGCCAGGCGGAAACGGTGCAAAGCAGCCCGCCCGTTGCTGAGCCCGCAGCGCCGGCGCCCACGACTTCCCCTGCCCCAGTCTTGCTGACCGCCGGCCGGCTCGCCGAGCTGTTGCAGGTCTCCGACAAAACGGTTTACCGCCTCGCTGACCAAGGCCGCATCCCTTCTATTCGCGCCGGGCGCAGCAGGCACCGCCTTGATCAGCGTCATGCCCAGACGCTGCACCGCGGCCCGCTTGCGCTCGACGTCAGGATTCAGGTAGCGCCGCGTGGTGTCCAGATCGCTGTGCCCCAACAGCCGCTGCACGGTGACGATGTCGGTGCCGCTCTCCAAAAGGCGCGTGGCGTAAGTGTGCCGGAACTTGTGCAGCGTGGCGCCCTCCACACCGGCCCGCTTGGCTACCTGCTTGAGGCGCCGCAGCAGGTGCCCCTCCCGTTCACCTTTGTTGTTGGGAAACACCCAGTTCAAGGCAAACGTCGTCCCAAGTCAGCCAGCACAGCTCTTGCTCCCGCAGCCCGGTGAGCGCCAGCGTCAGGTACGCGGCGTAGTCCTCGCCCTCGGCGGCTGCCAGCAACTGCGCCAGCTCATCCTCAGAGTACACGTCCGGTGGGCGATTGGCCTTGCTGGCGGCATCGCGCAGGGGTTTGAAATTGGCGCAGGGGTTGTCGATCGCCAGGCCCAGCTCGCGCCGCAGAAAGTTGAACCGGGTGCGCAGCACGCTGACCTCGAAGTTCACCGTGGCCGCACGCACGCGCTTGCCGCGGGCGGTCTCACCCAGCCGCAGGGCTTTGTAGCGCTCGATGTCGGCGCGCGTGATGGCCTCGACGTACCGCCGCCCGGCGAGCAGGCGCTCGAAATGCTCGATGACGGCCCGGTAGCGCTTCAAGGTGGCGGGCTTGTCGGGTGAGTGCACGCGCACGTGGGTCAGGAACGCTTCGGCCGCCTCGGGGATTGGCGTGCCCGCGGTCAAAGGCTGTCCCGTATCCCGTGGTTGGCCCTGCTGGCCCAAGGCCAACGCTCCGGCCAGTTCCAGGCGCTTCCGGTGCAGGGTTTCCAAGGCTTCGCTGGGGGCCACACCGGCGGTCTCGCGTTTGCGCTGGTTGCCTTCCCACCACTCGAGGAAGTAGGTTCCGGGGCGGGGATCCCAGAGGTAGCGGTTGCCGGAGCGGGGGATGGTGACGAACTGCCGGCGCCCGGCTTCAAGCCGGATCTTTCTGATCAGGCGGACGGCTTTTTGACGCTTGCGGGCCATGTGCTTGGTGTCGGTTTTTGCAAAATTACCGACACCAAGAAGAAATCACGCTGCCAACTGATTGTAAACAAGGGGGAAATCCGAGACTGGCGGAGAGAGAGGGATTCGAACCCTCGATACGGTTTCCCGTATACACGCTTTCCAAGCGTGCGCCTTCAACCACTCGGCCATCTCTCCGGGACCGATTTCGACGTGGTCTCATCCACCAATTTAGCACCCACGGGCGAGGCTTGTTCACTGGGACTCCGCCGCCCGTAGCAGAGAATCGCGCACGCGCAAATACCACTCCGCCCCGCGCTCGACGGGCGTCGCGGGCTTCCTGCACCAGGCGGCTAGATCCGCCGCCCCGGCGGCCTCCAACAGCAGTCGGCGGATAGTCTCAGCACCCATCCGCGCCTCAAGTTGCCGGGCCAATGCCGCGTCTTGTTGCGCGTTGCGCCGGATCAGCTTGCGAACGGAAAGCGGTGCTGCGGGGCCTTGCGGTTGCGGCCCGCAAAGCAGGCTGCGCAGAGGGCCCAGCGCCGCTCGATCCGCCGGCGCCTCCACCGGCGGGAGGGCCTCAGCGGCCTCCACATGCCCGGGTATACGCACGGACCGCACACGCACCTCCATCGGTGCAATTACCCAGCGGTCGTCCACGTAGAGCTGAGCTTCCAAGCGCATGCGCCCCACCCGGGCCTCCGCCGGCGTCCAGGCATCCAGCCAGAACACCGTGGTGGTCTGCCCGGTGATGCTCTCGGCGGGCAGTTGGGCCCGACTGTCAAACGGTTCAACGACTCTCTCCAGCGGATCGGGAATCCAGGCATCTGCCACGCGCACGAAGCGCTCCTTGTACAGCGTCAGCTTCAGGGTGTTGTCCGGATTCTGAGCCAGATACAGCCGGAACGGCGCGCCTTGCGGGACTGTCACCGCCAGATGGAACGAGGCATAGGCGTTGCGAGCGACCGCCGGCGAGAGAATCTCGCGCGGGCGCTCGGCTCGGTCTGCGGCCAGGATGCGGCCGAACGGATCTACGCGTTGAAACTCCGAGTAAATGCGCAGTTGCACGGGTTGGGCCGCTGACCGCAGGCCATAACAAGCCGCCAAGACTATGGCCAGAAAGCCTTCGAACCGCACGCCTCATTCTACCTGGAGCGTCGGCGAGCAGTGAAGCCTATCCCGGCGGCATGCCGACGGCTCATGCCAGTCGCAGATTGGCCTCGGCCTTCAGCGAGAAGTCCGAGAACTCGCCGCGCTCCAGTTTGGGAAAAGCTGCGGCGGCGATCATGGCGGCATTGTCGGTGGCCAGCTCCGGGGTGGGGAAGTGAACCGGGCAACTCAGAGGGGCGCGCTCGGCTGCTGCGCGCAGTCCGATGTTTGAAGCTACCCCGCCGGAAATGATCAGTGAGCGGGCTGCGATCTGCTCGGCGGCGATGGCCGCGCGGCGCAACAGCTCTTCGATCACCGTACGCTGGAAGGAGGCCAACAGGTCGAGTGTGGGTTTGGGCGTCACCGCCAGCCACTGCTGGAGGCTGGGCCGGGGACAGTCGGCCAGCAAGGCCCGGCGGGCCGCAATCTCGCCGCTCATCTGGTGTTGCTCGACCCAGCGCAGCACCGCAGTCTTCAGCCCGCTGAAGCTGAAATCCAGCGGATTGCCCTTCATCCGAGCCAGGGTAAAGCGGACGGCTTCGGGGTCGCCGTAGGCAGCCAGCCGGTCAATTACCGGGCCGCCCGGATAACCGAAGCCCAGAAGCTTGGCCACCTTGTCATAGGCCTCGCCGGCGGCGTCGTCGCGCGTGCGTCCAAGCAGCCGGTAGCGCGGCCCTTCCTGAAATTCAAACAAGTGTGTGTGTCCGCCGCTGACCACCAGCGCCAGCGCCGGGTATTCAATCCGCCGGCCCAGCCGCCGCGCTTGCAAAACTACGGCGTGGATGTGACCCTCCAGGTGGTTAACACCGATCAGAGGCAGGCCGCGCGCGAAGCAGAGCGCCTTGGCGTAGGTCATTCCCACCAGCAGCGAGCCCACCAATCCCGGTCCGGCGGTCACCGCCACCGCCGCCAGCTCGTCCAGACTCTTTCCCGCTTTATCCAGCGCCAGCCGAACCACCGGCACAATCGCCCTTAGATGCTCGCGCGAGGCCAACTCAGGCACCACGCCGCCGTAGCGGAAGTGCGTCGCGAGTTGCGAAGCCACTACGGAAGACAGAACCGCTTCACCCTCGCGCACCACTGCGGCCGCGGTTTCATCACACGAGGTTTCGATGCCTAAAATGGTTGCGGGCGAGCTTTGCATGCGCCTTTCAGACTTTGATTATCTCTTGCCGCCGGAGTTGATTGCCCAGGAGCCGCTGGCGGACCGCGCCGCCTCACGCATGCTGGTGCTTTACCGTGACCGACAGCGCTGGGAGGATCGCCTGTTCCGCGAGTTTCCGGACTTCCTGGGTCCGGGCGATTGCCTGGTGCTGAACGATTCGCGGGTCTTCCCGGCAAGGCTTTACGGCCGGCGGGCCGGGGTGCGCGCGCTGCGCGTAGGCAGGAAGAATCCCGCGCGCAAGCTACATCTGAAAGGGCGCGTGGAAGTGTTCTTGTTGCGGCCCTCAGCCGAGGATCCGTTTGTCTGGCAGGTGCTGGTGCGGCCGGGTCGCAAGATGCGTCCCGGCGAACGCATAAGCTTCGATAAGGATCTGGAAGCGGAGATTCTGCATTGGGGCCGGTTTGGCGAACGCACGGTGCGGTTTCGCTGCCAGGGTGACCTGCTGGAGAGGCTCGAGCAGATCGGTCATGTGCCTCTGCCGCCGTACATTCGCCGTCCCGACAAGCCCGAGGACCGTGAGCGCTACCAGACGGTTTACGCGCGGCGCACCGGCTCAGTGGCCGCCCCGACGGCGGGGCTTCACTTCACGCCGGAAATTTTGGAGCTTTGCCGCGGCGCGGGGGTCGAGATCGCCTGGGTGACGCTGCATGTGGGCTTGGGCACCTTCCAGCCGGTGCGCTGCGATCCCATCGAGCAGCAGCGTCTGCACGCGGAGTCTTTCGAGATCACCGAAGAGGATGCGGCCCGCATGCGCGCGGCGAAAAGGTTGGTCGCCGTGGGCACTACCAGCGTGCGCGCAATCGAGACCGCGATGCGCGTACAAGGACTGGCCGCCATGCGCGGGGAAACCGACCTGTTCATTTACCCGGGCTTCGAATTTCGCGCAACGGGCGCCCTGCTGACCAACTTTCACCTGCCTCGCAGCAGCCTGCTAATGTTGGTGTGCGCCTTCGCCGGGCGGGAGCTGACTCTGGCGGCTTACCGGCACGCGGTGGAGGCTCGCTACCGATTCTATTCTTACGGGGATTGTATGCTGATCGTCTGATGGCCCGGCGCCAGGCCGGTCTCCTCGGGCTTCAGCGCCACGATAAAGCCGTCGGCAAGGCCGCCGCCGTGGGCTGCTTGCAAGGGTGCGGAGCTGAGCGGGAACGCGCGGTCCTGAACCGAGCCGCCGATGTAAATTACGCCGTCGCGCGAGACCGCGATGGCGTAGCCGACGTTGATCCCCGTACGGCCCAGGTAGGTAGCGTAAACCAGGGCCTTTTCCGGCCTTGCCTTGGGATCCAGCACCGTGCAAAAAGCTTCCACGCCTTGGCCGAAATCTTTCTGAAAGGCCTGTTCGGTGACCGGAAAATCTGCGGAAAGCGTGTAGCCGGTCAGATAGATGCGCCCGCTACCATCCAGGGCGGCGTCGTAGGCCACTTCGCCGCCCGCGCCGCCGAAGTAAGTTGAATAAACCAAACCCGCGGCGCCGGGCCGTGACGGATCCAGTATCGTCAGAAAGATTTGACCGCTGCGCCGCGGTGACGCTTGATAGGCGTCCGGCGTGACCGGAAAGTCGCTGGAGAGCACATAGCCGGTAAGGACCAGTCGTCCTTCGCCGTTGCGCACCAGGCGGCGGGGTTCCTCGTTGCCGGTGCCGCCCAGGTAGGTCGAGTACACCAGGGCCTCGTATTCCGGCTTGCTCATGTCCAGAACGCTAAGAAAGACATCCCCGCCGCCTCGGTAGTTCGGCATGAAGGCGTCGGCGCTGGTGTGGAACAACTCGGAGAACGTAGCGCCGGTGAGGGCCACGATCCCGCGCCCCAGCGCCACCACGGCGCGCGCCTCGTCTATGTATTCGCCGCCGAAATAACTTGAGTAGCGCACGGTGGAAGGCGGATCGGCGGCGTTGGGATCCAGCCAGGTCAGGAATCCGTCCTGGTCTCCCCACCGCCCGCGCTGGATCGGCTTTTCGCTTACGGGAAAGTCCTCCGACTTGGTGACGCCGACGACATAGATGTTGCCGTCGGCGTCCGCGGAAATGCCGTAGCCCATATCGGCCTCCGTTCCGCCCCAGTAAGTCGAAAACAGCAAGCCGAGCGGCCCGGCGATCGAGGGATTCAATTTGACGACGAAAGCGTCGCGGCCGGTGTCGCCCGCCCGCTGTATTTGCGGCGCGTTGCCGCCCAAAGGGAAGTCTGTGGACTGCGTCCAGCCGGTCAGGTAAACGTTGCCGGCTTGGTCGAGGTCCATGGCGGTGGGCGTGTCTGCGTCGCTGCCGCCGAGGTACGTGAAGTAGACCAGCGAATCGGCCGCTTCGCGCGAGGGATCGAGTTTGGCCACGAAAATGTCGCGCGCGCCGGCCGCGGCGGTCTGGACACTGTCCGGCGTGCTGGCCAGATCGCCTGAGCCGGTGTAGCCGGCCACATAGATCATGCCCTGGGAATCAACTCTGAGACCGATAATGCCGTCGTTGGATCCGGCGCCCAGGTAAGTGGCGTAGACGAGCACCGGGTCTATAACCAGCCGCCGGTCTCGCCGCCAGCCGTCCACTTCCAGCGCCACTTGGTCGCCGCCCAGCAGCCGGTAGCGACAGCGGACCGGATCGCGCTCCGGGCCGCGACTCTGGTAGGCGCGCGGCCCCTTCTGGAGCAGCCGGTGCGGGCCGGCCGATATTTCCAGGTCGCCCTCCGGTGTGAGGCGCAGCCAATCGGCGCCGCGGAATCGCAGGCGGATGCGGCCGGGGTCGGCTCCGGGCGCCAGTTCGAAATCGTACTCCAACGCCCCGCCTGCCCCGTAGAATCGCAGGTCCACACCCGGGTAAATCGCGCGGTAGCGGATGGCGCGGTAGTGGGGCACACCCGTGCGCCAGTTCGCCGGCGTGCGGCCCAGGAAATAACTTGCGGTGGAGAACCAGCGCCCTTCGCCCTCAATGGGTGCAGCCGCATGCGAGCCCTCCAGCGCCAGGGTTACAGGCGTCCTGGCCCCTGCCGGCATCAGTCGCACTTCGGTTGCAAGGAACTGGGCGGTGTAACCGCGCAGCCGGGCTTGGAACCGCACTTCCGGCGCGTGCTGCCCAAGGTTGGGCTCGAAGCGCGGCGGGAGTTCGGCGAGTCGCCGCCCCATCTGAGGCAGGGGCGGCGCAGCAAAGCAGCTTGCCGCTATCAACAGCCAGCCAATACGACCCGATGAAGCCATAGTTCTTACTCTCTTGCAGCGGGCTGTCGCCCAACCATCCAGTTTAACTTCAGCCGCGGCCGCAGCGCCTCAGAGCACCACGCGCTCGTCGCCCTCGCGGCGGGTGACGCGTTCGCGATCCAGGTACTCCAGCAGCGGTATGGCGTACTTGCGTGAGACGCCTGTCCATTGCTTGAATTGCGCCACGCCAAAGTGTTCACCGCGATGTGCGGCCAGCATGGCGCGCAACTGCTCCAGGGCGCTGCGGTGAAAAACCAGCTCCTGGCCGAGCCGCAGCAATTTGCCGCGGCGAATTAGTATCTGCAACAGCTCGCGGGCGCGCGCGGCAGGCAGGCCGCACTTCGCCAGCACCTCAGTGGTGGCCGGCACGGCCAGTCCCGCGCTTTCAAACGCCCGTTCGATGGTCTGCAAGGCCTGTTCCTCCTGCTGCTCGAGTACCACTCGGTGCGAGGTCAGCCGCAGGGTCTCACCCTCGGCCTTCACCTCGGGAGCACGCTCGATTAACGCCTCCAGCAGGAACGCCGGGGCGTCTTCCAGCAGCCGGCGGCGCAGTTCCTGTTTCGGCATGCCCGCCTGTAGCGGGTTGGCCTGATGGAACTCGACTAGGATCTCCGTCAGCCGCTTCACATTCGCCTCGCACCAGGTTTTGTCGAGCAGCCAGGCCTCAGGCTGGCGCAGCGACACCAGCCCGGCGGCCTGGGCCGCCTGCTCAATCTCGTGCGGCATCCAGCCGGTGCGTCCGATGAGCTCCGCGACACTCATGCCGTGGCGCGCTTCCTGCACCAGCAGGGCCAGACGCTCGGCCAGGGCGCCTTCGGCCAGAACCCTCAGTCGCTCCCCGGGCCTTGCGGTACGCCTATGAGGGCGGTCTGCGATGTCCAGCACCACGCCGCCGCCGATCGTGACAACCGGCGAGAACATGCGTATGATGAAGCGATCGCCGGGCAGCACGAGAATCGGTTCGCGCAGCAGCAGCCGTGCCCAAGCCCAGCCGCCGGGCCGGAGGACCTCAGTGGGATCGAACAACCGCACTTCGGCCTCGACTTCCGCCGTCCCGGCATGGAAATGAAGCGGCGCCCGGTGTTTCAAGGGGCGCGCCGAAGGCAGCAGCTCCAGCCGGCAGTCAATCTGCGTAATGGCGCGGAACAGGCCCGGCGCCGTCAGTACCGTGCCGCGCGGCAGCTCCGCGGGCTCGGCGCCCGCCAGGTTCAAGGCCGTGCGCTGCCCGGCCAAGGCGCGCTCGACGGCTTGCCCGTGCACCTGTATGCCACGCACGCGAACCCGTCGGCCGCCGGGATGCGCCTCCAGTTCCTGCTCGCGAGTCACCGAACCTGAGATCAGGGTTCCGGTGACCACGGTGCCGAAGCCGCGCATGGTGAAGGCGCGGTCAACCGGCAAGCGGAAGTAGCGTGTGCTGTCCTTCTCCGGCGTCTGAGCGGCCATCGCCTCGAGCGCACGCCGCAGTTCTTCCAGACCCTCGCCGGTCACCGCGCTCACCGCCACTACCGGGGCGCCTTCCATGAACGACCCTGCCAGGAATTCCTCTACTTCCAACCGCGCTAGCTCGAGTATGTCGCGGTCCACCAGGTCGCTTTTCGTCAGGGCCGTCAGGCCGCGCTTGATTCCCAGAAGCCGGCAGATATCGAAATGCTCGCGGGTTTGCGGCTTGATGGATTCATCGGCCGCGACCACCAGCAGGACCAAATCAATGCCCCAAGCCCCGGCCAGCATGTTCTTGACGAAGCGCTCGTGCCCGGGCACGTCCACAAAACCCAGGCGCAGATCGCGGCCCAGGTCCAGGTGGGCAAAACCCAGGTCAATCGAGATGCCGCGTCGCTTTTCTTCTTCCAGGCGATCGGTGTCTATGCCCGTGAGGGCTTTGACCAGTGCCGTTTTCCCGTGGTCAATGTGCCCGGCGGTGCCGACGATGACGTGCTTCATGGTTGCCGAAATTTGGGTCTCAGACCGAGCGCCTCGCTTGCGGCCACACAGCTCGCATCGCTACAAGCTTAAGCCGCGCGAAGGCCTGAGGCAATCTGCCGAACCGCGGAAAACGATCAAGTGCTTAAATGTAATGATCATGACCCGCCGAGCCAGCCCGCACCTGTTATGGATCCTGGCGGCTCTGGCCGCCGGCCCGGCCGCCGGGCAAACGGACGCCCGGGGAGTGGCGCGCCTGCTCGAGCCGCCGTTGCACACGCCGGATTCAGCGGCTTTTCAATTGCGGCAGTGGTTGCTGGCGCGGGCGCCGCGGTTGCCGGCGCCGGGCAGCGCCGCCCAGTGGAAGGCGCAAGCCGCCACGCTCCGCGAACGCATCCTGAAGGAAGTGGTTTTTCACGGCTGGCCGCAGGAATGGACCCAGTCGCCGCCTCGTTTCGAAGATCTGGGCCCGCTACCCCCCGGAGACGGTTACCGCCTGCGCAAGCTGCGTTACGAGATTGTGCCCGGATTCTGGAGCACGGCGATCCTTTACGAGCCGGAAAGCGCGGGGGGCCGCATGCCGGCGATGCTGAACGTCAACGGGCACGTCGGAGCGCCGGGCAAGGCGGTCGAGTACAAGCAGAAGCGCTTGATCCATCAAGCGCGCAACGGCATTCTGGCCTTGAACCTGGAATGGATCGGCATGGGAGAGCTGGGGCACAAGGAGAACGCCCATTGGTTCGCGGCGCACCTGGATCTGGCCGGCGCGAACGCCTTAGGTCTGTTCTACCTGGCGATGCGGCGCGGCTTGGATTACCTGTGGAACCGTCCGGACGTGGATCGCACTCGAATCGGGATCACCGGTCTTTCCGGCGGCGGTTGGCAGACCATTGTTCTGGCGGCGCTGGATGAGCGCATCGCTCTGGCCGTGCCGGTGGCCGGTTACGCCTCGGTGGTCTCACGCATCGAGCGCCCGGCGGACGTGGGAGACATCGAGCAGAACGCCACCGACCTGCTCACGCTGGCCGACTATTCGCACCTGACCGCGATGCGGGCGCCGCGTCCGACTCTGCTGATCTACAATGCCGAGGACGACTGCTGCTTCCGGGCGCCGCTGGTCAAGCCGTACATATTCGATGCCGTGCGGCCGTTTTTCGCGCTGGCCGGCGCCGAGCAGGTTTTCGCCTGGCACGAGAATACGGATCCCTCGGATCACAACTACCAGCTCGATAATCGCCGGCAGCTCTACGCGTTTCTGGCGCGGCACTTCCGCGTGCCGATCCCGGAAACTGAAACCGGTGTGGACGCGCAGATCCGCGCATATGAAGAGCTGGCGGTGGGCCTGCCTGAGGACAATCTGACCGTGCTGGGGCTGGCGCGCAAATTGGCAACGCGAATCAAGCATCCGCGATGGGACTCGGACACCGCCCGCGGCGAGCTGGCCCGCCTGTTGCGGCGCCGCAAGCTTGAGTTGAGACACGCCTGGGCGATCTCGAACACCAAAAACAAGGGGCTGGAGACCCGCGGGTATCGCTTCGATTTCAGCGACGGGCTGAGCGCCACCGGCTTGTGGCTGAAATCCCTAACTGCGGCAGAATCGGCTCCGGCAACTATCGTGCTGAACGAAGGCGGCAAAAAGGCGGCCGGCGCGGTGGTCTCAGACCGTGTGAATCGCGGCGAACGCGTGCTGGCTGCGGACCTGTTGTTTCTGGGCGACGCTGCGCCGGAGAAACCCGGCCCGGCGGCCTATGCGCAGTTGATAGCCACGCTGGGTGAACGGCCGCTAGGCCTGCAAGTGGCGCAGTTGATCGCTCTGGCCGAGTGGCTGGCGCCGGGGCCGGTCCGCCTGGAAGCCGACGGGATTCGCACGCAGGTGATCGCGCTGGCAGCGGCGGCTCTGGAGCCGCGGCTGTTTTCGGCGGTCGGCGTGCGCAACGGGATGCGATCTCTGGCCCACCTTTTTGAGGCACCCGTGGAGTACCGCTCCGCGCCGGAATTGTTCTGCCTGGACCTGTACCGGCACTTCGATCTGGACGAGCTGACTGCGCTGGCAGGCCGGGCGCACTGAGCGCAACCGGATATTGGGTGGAAATTACCGAAACGCCGCCTGCTTGACGGGCGTCGAAAGGAGGGCGAAGATAAAGGTGCGAGGTGTCGCCATGAAAAGGCTACCCGGGGTACTGGCGTTGCCGGCCGCGCTGGCGCTGTTGAGCTTTCCGGCCCGGTCTCAAAACGTGATCTCGGCCAAATCCGGCTTGATTCACTATGTGGAGGGCCGGGTGCTGTTGGACGGGGAACCGGTCGAGCCGAAGCCCGGGCGCTTTTCCCAGATGAGAGAGAGCAGCGTGCTGCGCACGGAAGCGGGGCGCGCGGAGGTGCTGATCTCACCCGGTACGTCTACCGCACTGAAGGATGCCTTTTGGCGGCGGGGTCCGTGGCTGGCGCAGAGCTCCCCGGCGGGCGTCTTTCTCAGGGTCGGGGAGAACACCGAGCTGCGCATGCTCTCGGGTCGAATTGCCGACACGCGCTTGGAGCTGCTGTCGGGGTCAATTCTCATTGAGTGCGCCGAGATGCTCAAGGACAACTCTTTGACGGTTTCCTTCCGCGGGACGGCGATTTCGATCCGCGAGGACGGCCTTTATCGCATAGACGCTGATCCGCCGGAACTCCGCGTTTACAATGGTCGCGCGGTGGTCGAGGCCGGCGGGCAGGTGTTGACCGTCAAAGGCGGCAGGGCGCTGGCGTTGGACGGGGCCCTGGCGATGCGCAAGTTCGACAGCAAGGGTGGTGACGCGCTGTATCGTTGGGGCAAGCGGAGGTCCGAATACATTGCCATGGCCAACCTCTCTTCAGCCAAGTACTTGCACGATGCAGGCATCGGCTGGCGCAGTGGAGGGTGGTGCTGGAATCCTTACTTTGGTATGTTCACTTTCGTGCCGCGCCGCGGTGTTTGGTACAGCCCTTTCGGATACCGGTACTTCAGCCCGCGCGAAGTTTACGTGGTGTACGAGCCGCCTAGGAGAGCGGTGATGAACGCTTGGGATTCAACGCCGCGCTATAACCCAAACCTGGGATACGCGACCATCGCACCCACGCCTTCGGGTCATTCCGGCACGGTGGCCTCCTCAGCGCCGCCCACTACGGCTTCCGGATCGCAATCCGCGCCGCTCCCGCGCGACTCCGGCAGCGCCGGCGGACGGTCGCGCTAGTAACCAGCGCGATCTGCTCCCAAACGGTTTGCAATCCCGTGCTTGCGGCGTCCTGCCGGCCGTCGCCGGCTTGCCGCCGGCGATCCTGAACTGAGATACTTTCCCGTTGACGATGCTGGAGGTTCGACGATGGCCCCTGCCGGAGCCCGGGCTGCGGCCGGCTTTCTGACGCTTCTGCTCTTGTTCGGCGTGATCACTTTGTGGGTGCCGGCTCGCTGGCCGCTGGCGGTGTTACAGGTCGGGGTGTTCGCCCTGGCAGCGGTGTGGGCTCTGCGCCTGGCCTGGCGCGGCGCGCGACCGCGGTGGTGTTGGCCTCTGTCGGCGCTGGCCGGGGTGCTCCTGTGGGGCCTGCTGCAATTGGCCTTTGACTGGACCGTCTACCGCTTCGCCACCTGGGACTCAGTGCTTACCTGGACCATGTATCTGGCCCTCGTTTGGCTGGCAGTGGAGTTGCTAAGCTGGCGCGAGTTGCGCACGCGGTTCCGGGCCCGCCTGCTGTGGTTCGGTTTTCTGTTGAGCATAGCCTCGACGGTTTTCTACTTCACGACCCCGGGCAAGGTCTTCGGTGTGTTTGCGGTGGATTATCGCGCGGTAGGGCCGTTCCTGAACCGCGATCACTACTGCACCTTCGTGGAGTTGATTGTGCCTTTGGCGTTGTGGGAGGCTTTGCAGGATCCGCGTAAGGCCTGGTCGCGGGGGATGATGGTCGGCACGATGCTGGCGTCGGTGATCGTCGGGGCGTCGAGGGCCGGCTCCATTCTGGTCACACTGGAAATCTTGCTGGGGTTGTTTCTGGTGTTGGAGTCGCGGTCGACGGAGCGCGGCCCAGGCGTCAGGGCTTTAGCTTGGACTGGGCTGTTCGCGGCGGCTTTCGTTACGGTTGTGGGTTGGGAGGTGCTTTGGCAGCGTTTCCGACAGCCCGATCCGTTTCAGGGCCGTCGTGAAATGCTGCAATCTTCGCTGGCTATGTTGCGCGAGAGGCCCTGGACGGGATTCGGCATGGGCGCCTGGCCCACGGTCTATCCCGCCTATGCGGTGTGGATGCTGGATCCGAGCCTGTACGTGAATCACGCACACAATGATTGGGCGGAGTGGGCGGTTGAGGGTGGGCTACCGATGCTGGTCCTGCTGGCCTCGGTTGGGCTCTGGTGCTTGCGCAGGGCTCTTGAAGCGCCCTGGGGATTGGGTGTGGTGGCGGCGCTGGCCCATTCGACGGTAGACTTCCCCATGCAGCGCCCGGCGCTGGCGGCCGCGGTGTTCGCAGTGGTAGGTGCTCTGGGCGCGATCGGGCCCAGACGAGGCTCGGTGCGAGCCGGTCCTTAGCCCGTGCGCTTGCGATGATACCGGTGGAGGAACACTTCGCCGACTCCCCAAACCAGCAAGAAGACAAACACGCAACCGACCATCAGGTCGAATAGCGGGCGCCAACTCACGCCCTCCGGCGGCGGAGCCAACCCGATGACCAGGGCCGCGACCACGCTCAAAGCGTGCCAATACCATTTGGCGTGGAACCAGTAAAGTAACAGAAGCGCCAAGGCCAGCGAAGCGGCGTAAGCGGAAAAGACCACCGTGGTGCTCACGAGTCCTCCTGGTGAACAACCCATTTAATCCACAGCCGCTCGCGGAAATCAAGTCAGGTTCCGCGCATGCGGGACGGCGCCGCCGTGTCGGGGCAGCGCAGATGCGACGCCGGGGCTGGCCCGGCCCGGCATGTGTCAAGTAGAATATCCGTACTGTGGAAGCGAAACGCATTGCGGTGTTGGGCGCCGGCAACATCGGCGCGGCGCTGATCGGCGGAATCCTGAAAGGCGGTGTGGCGGACCGGGATCATCTGGTGGCTACGGAGCACTCTGCGGAGCGCGCCGAAGAGATCGCCCGCCGTTTCTCGATTTCCGTGAAACTGGACGGCAACCGGGAAGCGGCCGCCTGGGCGGAAGTCATCATCCTGGCGGTAAAGCCGCTGACCGTCCCGCAAGTGCTGGCGGAAATCCGCGCAGAGCTACGCCCGGAGCAGGTCTTGATCTCGCTGGCGGCAGCCGTGCCGATCGCACTCATCGAGAAGCTGATTCAGAAGCGCATGCCGATCTTCCGGGCCATGCCCAACATCCCGGTAGTTGTGGATGAGGGCGCTACGGCGGTGGCCGCCAACGGCGCTGTGACCGCAGAACAGCGGGCGCTGGCGGAGGCGATTTTCGGGGCGGTAGGCTACGTGGTTTTCGTAGAAGAAGAGCTGATGCACGCCGTCACCGCGCTTTCCGGCAGCGGCCCGGCTTACATTTACATGGTCATCGAGGCCTTGATTGACGGGGGCCTGAAGATGGGCCTGTCGCGCGAGGTGGCCACCCGGTTGACCGAGCAGACGGTCCTGGGCGCCGCCAAGCTGGTGCGGGAAACCTCCCTGCATCCGGCGATTCTCAAGGACCAGGTAATCACGCCGGGCGGCGTCACGATCTCCGCCATCCACGAGCTGGAAAAACACGGCTTGCGCTCAATGTTGATCTCCGCCATTGAGACCGCCACCATGCAATCGCGGAGGCTGACGGAATCTCTCAGCGCCAAGTTCATGAGCCAATCCCGATGACTCGCATTCTGGCCATTCATGCTCATCCCGATGACGTAGAGATCCTGGCCGGCGGCACCCTGGCCCTGCTTGCCGCCCGCGGCCACGCGATCACCATCGTGACCATGACTCCCGGAGATTGCGGCACCAGCGAGTACCCGGCCGAGGAGATCGCCCGCATCCGCCGGAGTGAGGCGGCGAGCGCCGCAGCTTTGATCGGCGCCGCTTATCGCTGCGCCGAGTTCCGCGATCTGGCCATTTTCAACGATCATCAGTCGCGACGGCGGGTGACCGAACTGCTGCGCGAAACGCAGCCGGAGCTGGTGCTCACGGCCTCGCCGGTGGATTATCTCTGCGATCACGAAACCACCAGCGTGTTGGTTCGCGACGCCTGCTTCGCCGCCCCCGCACCCAACTATGCTACGGGCGCAGCGGACTCCAAGCCGGCTCTGCCGGCGATCCCTCACCTGTACTTCATGGACCCTGACGGCGGCGTTGACCGCGAGGGCAGCCCGATCCGCCCGGACTTTGTGGTCAACGTCGAATCCACCTTCGAAATCAAGAAACAGATGCTGGCCCGGCATCGCAGCCAGCGAGAATGGCTGCTGAAACACCACGGGGTGGACGACTACATGATCATGATGGAGGAATGGACCCGCCAAGCGGGCCGCCAGGCGGGTCTTGTCTTCGGTGAGGGATTTCGGCGCTATAAAGGCCACCCGTACCCGCAGAGCCCGCTGCTTGAGGAGCTGCTAGGGCCGGACCTGGTGGTGAAGCTGGGCTGACCGGCTGTTGGGGCGGCGCTCAGTCCAGATCTATATCGCGCTTGGGCGGCGGGCCTGCGGGGCTCTCCCGCGCCTGCCTTAGCAATTCTTCGAATTTCCGCTCCAGAACTTCGGCATGGCGCTTCTCAGCTTCGAACGATCGCTGAAAGGCTTCTTCGCGCCGCGCCGCTTCTCCCTTCAGGCGCGCCACCGCGGCTTCCAGGCTCTCCGCCGTGCGCGGCCTTTCCGGCTCCTTGAATGAGATGACGGCTTGCGTGCCAGGATCAATCTTCAGGCGGGCCTGGCAGCAGGGACACTCCACCTCGAACAACGTCTTGGGCCTCGCCATATCGCCGATGCTAGCATAGCCGGGCTGTGCGCCGCGCGCTCAGCGACGGCGGTAGATCCAGGTGGCGCGCGTGCGGGCGACCGGCTGGTAGCGGGCCAACCAAGGCGCCAGGTCGTCGAAGCGGCCGATGGCCAGCTCCGGGTTCAGGGGCCCTAAACCGTCGGCGATGAAATCGGGGTGAGTGCCCGCGAGCTCTAGCCGATTACGCCGCGCCAATGCTGCCGCCGTGGCGCGTGAGCTGCGCAAGTGGCGATCCGCCAGCACGCCCGTCAGGGGTTGTGAGTCCATAAAAGGCGTGGCGCCTCTCAAGCCGGCCAGCACGTTCAATTCGGGCCGGTACCCCCAGACCAGCAAGGTGTCGCCGGGTTTGGCCAAGGCGCGTATTATTGCCGCTGCTTCGCGGCAGTCCGCAAACAGCGCCAGATCACGCATGGCTGCGGGGCGCTCCAGCCACGTGCCCACGTGCTTGGAGCCGAAACGTATTGCGGGCACCAGCAACGCCGCGGCCGTTGCGACGCGCAGCCAGGGACGTTGCGTCACCGACAGGCCGCGGGCTGCGGCCAGCACCAGCGGGGGCAACAATACCACGTAGTAACGCGGGAAGAAACGGGCTCCGGCCGCGGCCGCCGCCATGGCCAGCAACAGCCACAAAGCCAGCCGCGCCCGCAGTCTCTGGGAGCGCAGAAAAAACGAGCCTGCGGGAATCAGCAGCGCGGCATGAAAACCCGCCCAGTTCGCGCTGCGCCGCAAGCCCTCCAGGACGGGATCGCTCAGGAAGCTGTCCCGCGCATACAGCAGGCCCCATCGCCACACTGGTTCGCCCCAACCCCTTGCCAGCAGCAGTACCACCGCCAGCGCGCCGGCGTACCCCGCCAGGATGCTTCGCCAACGGCTCGGCTGCCAGGCGAGCACCACAAGCAACAGCAGCGCCCCTTTGCTGTGCGCCAGCAGTCCGGCCGCAACGCAGGCTCCGCCCAGCGCGGGGCGTCCGGCAGCCGCCGCCCAGACTCCGCCGAGCGCAAACGGCGTCAACAGCAGGTCCGGCGCCAGTGAGATGATCGCGCTGGGATGGTCGAATGAGAGAAAGAAGGCCATCGCGATGGCCGCAATTCGCGCTTCGCGCTCGCCGAACAAGCGCGCTGCGGTGCGCGCCGCCAGCCAGCAGCACAGCAAAGCGAACAGCGCCCCGCCCAATCTGAGCGGCCAGCCGATCTGCGCACCCCAAGCCAGGTAGATCCAGGCGTAGAGCGGCGGCTTATCGAACCACACGTCGCGATAAAGCACGGCGCCCTCGAGCAACCGGCGTGCTGCCGCCAGCCCGTATGCTTCATCGGCCCAAAGCACGCGCAGATGACACAGGCGCACGGCCGCCAACAAAGCGGCGCACGCCGCCCACAAAGCAATGCACGCTCGGCGGGCGGGCAAGCATTGTGGTGTTTGCATCGAGGCCGCAGCCAACTGACCACTCTAACAGGCGCGGCGATCGGGGACCAGTGTCGGGGGCCGGTACGATCAAGCCGGCGTTGGGCGCCGCGGGGCTGGTTGGCGGACGCCTGATCGGCGGGTGATAATAGCAGGCAGATTGCGTATGAGGCGGATTCCCGCCGCGGTGGTCCGACAGGGATACATCCTGGCTACGGCTTTTGCGCTGGCCTGCGACTCCCTGCGGGCGCACAAGCTGCGCACGTTTCTCACCTTGTTGGGGGTGATCATCGGGGTGGCCAGCGTGGTGCTGGTGGGAGCGGCCATAGACGGCTTGGGCCTCTACGCCGAACTTAGCGCCGCCAAGACGTTCGGAAGCGAAACCTACATTGTGGCGCAGGTAGCCGGCGCGATGACCCGGCGCCAGTATTACGACAAGCTGAAGCGCAACAAACGCATCCGCATGGAGGACCTCGCATATCTGGAGGGCGCCACTGGGGACCGCATTCTCTACAGCGCCTATATGGCGAAGCCCGATGAGGTCAAGCGCGAGAATCAGGTGTTCGACAACGGCTCGATCCACGGCGTCTCTTGGACCATGGCCGATTTGCGGGACGTAACGATTTCCGAGGGCCGCTTCTTCACTGCCGAGGAGGAGCGCAACCGACAGTACGTTGCGGTCATCGGCGAAGATGTCCGAGCCAGCCTTTTCCCCTCCGGCTCGTCGATCGGCCGCAAGATCAAGATCCGGGACATTGATTTCACGGTCGTCGGGGTGCAGGAGAAATTGGGGAACGTGACGGGCAACTTGAGGGATGACGCGGTCTTCATCCCGGTGACCGTATATCGCAGGCTTTACGGCACGCCCAATTCCATCACGATCTTCGGGCGTCCGCGTCCCGGCCTGGGCATGAGCTTCGATGAGGCGCTGGATCTGACACGAGCCGCCTTGCGGGCGCGCTTTCAGATCCCTCCAGGACGGCCCGATCGCTTCGACACGTTGACACCGGAAGCGGTGCGCAGTTGGGCTCAGAACATCCTGAGCATGATTTCCTCGGTCGCGCTGCCGATCACCTGCATCTCGCTAGTGGTGGGCGGCATTGTGGTGATGAACATCATGCTGGTGTCCGTCAGCGAGCGTACGCATGAGATCGGCGTGCGCAAGTCGCTGGGGGCGCGGCAATTCGACATCCGGCTCCAGTTCTTGCTGGAGGCGGTGCTGATGACAAGCCTGGGGGGACTGGCGGGCCTGGCCCTGGGGGCGGCGGGCGCGGCCTTGCTGGAGCAGATTCTGCAGACCGGGATCCCGGTCAGCGGGCGCTACGCGGCGCTGGCGGTGGCGGTATCAGGGCTGGTCGGCATAGCGGCCGGTTGGTATCCGGCGGTGCGGGCAGCACGCCTGGATCCGGTGGTGGCGTTGCGCGCGGAGTGACTCATGCGGGTGAAATGGGGCGAGAGCCTGGGCATGGCGCTGGGGGCGGTCTGGAGCCACCGTTTCCGTTCCGCCCTGACCGTGCTGGGCATCGTGATAGGCATCACGACGGTGGTGACGGTGGCGTCTCTGCTGGCCGGCTTGCGCCAAGGGATCGTGACGCTGTTTCAGGAGTTGGGGCCGGACAACATCTTTGTCTACAAGACCAGCGGCGATCCGAACGAGCCGTTCCCCCCTCCCAAAGAGCGCCGGCGAAAGCCGATCCGCCCAGAGTACGCTGAGCTGCTCAAGCGGCTGTGTCCCTCCGTGCAAGATGCCAGCCTCACTTTGTATGTGCCGCCGGTCGTAGACCGGCGCCCGCTGACCGCCCGTGTGCCGGGATACGAATCCGACAGCTTCTACCTGTCAGGCGTGACGGCAAACCATTTCTCGATCTCTCCGCGTGAGCTGGCAGCCGGCCGCCTGTTCACGCCGGAAGAAGAGCGGCGGGGGGCGCGGGTCGGCCTACTGGGCGCCGAGATCGCGCAGGTGCTGTTCCCGAGCGGAGACGCCGTGGGGCGCATGGTGATGGTGGACGGAGCCGAATATGAGGTGCTGGGCGTATTCGCCAAAGCCAAGGGCGGCTTTTTCGGCCAGAATCGTTTGGACCGCGAAATCACGATCCCGTTCGAAACCGCGCGCCTGCGTTATCCGCAACTGGAGCGCATCATGATCACGGCCAAGGCGCGCGCCGGCTTGCGACAGGCGGCCTACGAGGAGGTGGAAGGCATCTTACGAAAGGTCCGGCGCACGCCTCCCGGCGAGGAAAACGATTTCGCTCTATCCACGCCTGACCAGATCGTGCAGCAGCTCGACCGCATGACACGGCTGGCGGTGTTGGTGTCGCTGGCGATCTCGGCGCTGGGGTTGCTGGTCGCCGGCATAGGGGTGATGAACATCATGCTGGTCTCGGTAACCGAGCGCACCCGCGAGATCGGGGTCAGAAAAGCGGTCGGGGCACGGCGGCAGGACATCGTGGCGCAATTCCTTTTGGAGGCGGTGGCTCTGACCGGCAGCGGCGGGGTTGCCGGACTGCTCGTGGCCGTTCTGGTGACGCTGCTGATCGGGTCGCTGCTGCCCGCCCTGCCTTCCCAGGTGCCGTTCTGGGCCTTGGGGGCGGGCCTAGGGGTATCGGTGGCGGTGGGCGTGTTCTTCGGAGTGTGGCCGGCGATGAAGGCGGCGCGCTTGGACCCTGTGGAAGCCTTGCGTTACGAATAAGGGGCCTGCAAGGCCGGCAAGTGCTATATTGAGATTGCATTGCGTCGAGGGCTACTGATAGCTGCGCTGGCGGTATCGCTGCCACTGACAGCGGCGGTCTCGAAAGTGGTGGCGGTGGACGTGGACGGGGTGGTTCATCCCATCACCGTGGATATCGTGGCTCATGCTCTGGTGCAGGCGCAGCGAGAGGGAGCGGAGGCGGTTCTTATACGCCTGAATACCCCGGGGGGATTGTTCGAGGCCACCCGCCAGATAGTGGAGAAAATCCTGGCCTCTCCGGTCCCAGTCATCACCTTCGTCACTCCCAGCGGCGGACGGGCGGCTTCAGCGGGCTTTTTTATTCTGCAAGCCGGCGACGCGGCGGCGATGGCGGCGGGGACCAACACCGGGGCCGCCAGTCCCGTCCTGCTGAGCGGCGAGATGGACAAGGTGATGCGCGAGAAGGTCCAGAGCGATGCGGCGGCCTTTATGCGCAGCATCGTGGCCAAGCGCGGTCGCAACGCGGGCCTGGCCGAGAAGGCGGTACTGGAGTCGCGTTCTTTCACCGATCGCGAGGCGTTGGAAAACAAGCTTGTTGATCTGGTGGCCCGCGACCAGGCGGATTTGCTCAGCCAGCTCAACGGGCGCGAGATCACGCGCTTTGACGGGCGGAAGGCGAAGCTTGCGCTCGCTCAGCCCGCGGTGATTGACTACCAGCGCTCGCTGCGGGAGCAGATCTTGGCCGCGATTGCCGATCCGAACATTGCGCTGGTGTTGCTGGTTCTGGGCGCGCTGGGGGTTTACGTGGAATTCAGTTCGCCGGGGTTGATCGCGCCGGGCGTCATCGGGGGCATTATGGTTTTGCTGGGACTGTCGGCGCTCTCCGTGCTGCCTATCAATTGGGTGGGCGTAGCGCTGCTGGTTCTGGCGGTAGTGCTGTTCATTTTGGAAGCCAAGTTCACCTCGCACGGCATCCTGGGTGCAGGCGGCGCGATAGCAATGGTCCTGGGCGCGTTGTTGCTGGTGGAAAGCCCGGTGCCCGAGATGCGGATTCGACTGCCGGTGGCGGTGGGTCTGGCGCTGCCGTTCGCCCTGATTACGTCCTTTTTGGTGACGCTGGTGGTTCGTGCGCGGGTGCAGAAGGTGACCACCGGCGCCGCGGGAATGCTGGATGAGGTAGGCGTGGCGTACACGCGCCTGGCGCCTTCAGGCAAGGTGTTTGTTCACGGAGAGCTCTGGGACGCGGTTGCCACGCAGCCGCTGGAAGCCGGGGCGCCTGTGAAAGTGGTGGAGGTACGCGGGCTGACGCTGAAGGTGGAACCCGCTGAGCAGCAGAAGGGAGGTTGAGATGGAGTTCTCGATCTGGTGGGTGGCGGCTCTGATTATCGGCATATACCTGCTGTCCTCAATCAAGATTCTGGCGGAGTATGAGCGCGGCGTGATCTTTCGGCTGGGCCGTGTGTTGCCCAAACCCAAGGGCCCCGGCATCATCCTGGTATTCGCACCGGTGGACCGCATGGTGCGCATATCGTTGCGCATTGAAACCCTGGAGGTGCCGCCCCAGGATCTGGTGACCCGCGACAACGTCACCGTCAAAGTCAATGCGGTGGTGTATTTCCGGGTGATTGATCCGACCCGCGCCGTGATCGAAGTGGCCAACTACCTGTACGCCACTTCTCAGCTCGCGCAGACCACCTTGCGGAGCGTGCTGGGCGAGGTAGAGCTGGATGAGCTTCTCAGCCAGCGCGAAAAGCTCAACGTGCGCCTGCAAACCGTACTGGACCAGCACACCGGCCCCTGGGGCGTCAAGGTTACGATGGTGGAAATCAAGCAAGTGGATCTGCCCGAGCAGATGATACGCGCTATCGCCCGCCAGGCGGAGGCGGAGCGCGAACGACGCGCCAAGATCATCCATGCCGAAGGCGAATACAGCGCGGCCGAGAAACTGACTATGGCGGCGGAGATGATCCAGCGCCAGCCGGTGGCCATCCAGTTGCGATACCTGCAAACCCTGGTGGAGATCGGCACAGAGAAAAACACCACGATCGTGTTCCCGCTGCCGGTGGATATATTCAGCGGGCTGAAACGCGTAGCGGAAAGCTCGGGCGCCGTCTCGGGTGCAGACCAAAGCGCGTGAGGATTGCCGTAAGAGATGCCGCGGAACGAGGAAGGCGAGTACGAATTGGTTCTGGGCACGCCGCAGTTGCTAAGCGTGCTCTTCATCATCGTGGTTCTGTTCGGGGTTGTCTTCTCGCTGGGTTATTTCATGGGACGCAGCACGGCCCCGGTGTCGGCCGGGCCGCCGGCGCAGTCTCCTGCCGGGGAGATGGGAGAAAGGACCGCTGCACGCCCCGAACCCGCCGGCCAGGCTCTGCCGCCTTCCGCCCAAACGGAAGCCGCAGAATCTTCCCAGACGGGTCAAGGCCAGCCGGGCGGCGCCGCTGCTGCGGGCCCCGCCGCCGAGCAGCCTTCCGGAGTTTCCTCTTCGGGGACTAATCCCGTCTCGCGATCCCCCGCGGAAGCTCAGACCGCGGCCGCGACACCGGCGCCGCCGAGCGCGCCCGCGGCGGCCGCCAGTTATCCGGAACCCGCACCCGGACAGACGTTCCTTCAGGTAGCCGCCGTCAGTCAGAGCGAGGCGGAGTTCGTGGCGGACGTGCTAAAACGCAAGGGCTTTGCCGCTTTGGTGGCGCCGGGACCTAACGAAAGGCTGTTTCGGGTCTTGGTAGGTCCGCTGAAGGATGCTGAGGAAATCGCCAAGACCAAGAAGGCGTTGGAAGAGGCGGGATTCCGCTCGGCTTACGTGAGAAAGTACTAGCCGTGGGGCCGCGCTTGCCAGAGTGGCTGCGCAAGCCGCAAACGGCCTTCGTGGCCCTGCACGAGATCAAGCGGAACCTGCGCACCCTGGGACTGGAGACGGTCTGTGAGTCCGCGCGCTGCCCCAACATACACGAATGCTTCGCACGCGGAACGGCGACGTTCCTGATCCTGGGTAACCGCTGCACCCGGCGCTGTGGCTTCTGCGCGGTGCCCAAGGCGCAGCAGGAGCGGTTGCCGCCGCCCGATGCCGATGAGCCGCTGATGGTGGCGCGGATGGCCGCCGAGATGCGCCTGCGCCACGTGGTCGTCACCAGCGTGACCCGTGACGATCTGCCCGACGGCGGGGCCGGGCATTTCGCCGGCGTAATCAGTGCCCTTCGGGCCGCACTGCCTGATGCCCGGATCGAAGTGCTGACGCCGGATTTTCACGGTGATCCGCAGGCTCTGGCCCGAGTGCTGGAAGCAGGCCCGCACATTTTCAATCACAACCTCGAGACGGTTCGACGGCTGTACCCGCGCGTGCGACCACAAGCCGGCTATGAGCGATCGCTGGAAGTGCTGGCGTTTGCGGCGCGCTACCGGCCCGAGCTCCTGACCAAGTCCGGGTTCATGGTGGGCTTGGGCGAGCGGCCGGAAGAAGTCCGCCAACTGCTTTACGATTTGCGCCAGGCGGGCGTACAGATCGTCACTGTCGGTCAGTACTTGCAGCCCACCCGGCGGAATCTCGCAGTAGCGGAGTATGTGTCGCCCGCACAGTTTGAGGCCTACCGCGAACTTGGGCTGGCGCTGGGGTTTCGCACGGTGCTCAGCGGTCCGTTCGTGCGCAGCTCGTACTTGGCTGAAGAGCTGGCGCGCCAATGCGTGGGGCTGGGGGAGAAGCGACCTTGAATCAGTTGCTGGCCGCGGCTACGGCCGCCCTGTTGGTCCTCGCATTCCCGCCTTTCGATCTGGCATGGCCGGCCGCGCTGGCGCTAACGCCGCTGCTGGTAGCTCTGGGTCGGGAACCGCGTCCGGGGCGGCGGTTCTTGCTGGGCTACTTGGCGGGCGTGCTCTGCTGGGGCGCTACATGTCACTGGATCCGGTTTGTGCTGGCGGTGCACGGCGGCTTGCCCGAGGCGGCGGCCTGGGGAGCGTTGGCGCTGTTTGCGATGGTGAAGGGCCTGCACATGGGAGCTTTCGCAATGGCGGCGGGCTCCGGGCTGGCGAGCCGGTGGGCGGTGCTCATCGTGCCCGCCTGGTGGGTGGCGATCGAGCGTACGCACGGACCGCTGGGGTTTGCCTGGCTGGCGCTAGGCAACGCCGGAATCGAAATGGGCATCCCGGCTCGTGTGGCCCCGTATGCAGGGGTTTACGGCGTCTCGTTCGTGTTTGCCGTCATGAGTACCGCGCTGGCGCTGGTCATCCTGCGCCGGCCGCGCCGGCGCCTGGCCCCTGCCGCAGTGCTTGCGGCGTTGTATCTGCTGCCTGAGCTGCCACCCGCGCAGCCGGGCGAGCAGACTGCGGTCATGGTCCAGCCCAACATTTCCGAAACCGCAGAGTGGACGGCGAGCTGGATCGAACGCCAACACCAACGGTTGGTGTTTCTCTCCGAGCAGACTGCCCGGGCGGGTCTGCCGCCGCGGCTGATCATATGGCCTGAGGCGCCCGCGCCGCTTTATTACGAGGAAGATGCGCGTTTACGGGAGATGGTCAACGGCCTGGCCAGGCGCACCGGGGCCTGGGTATTGCTGAACGTGGTGCCGCGCACGCCGGAGGGCGCCCCGCTCAATTCAGTGCTGTTAGTTTCGCCGGAAGGTCGTCCCGCGGGGCGCTACGACAAGATGCGCTTGGTGCCTTTCGGCGAATATGTGCCGCGCCCCTTCGGCTTCCTGCGCAAGATTGCCAGCGAAGCGGGCGACTTCGCGCCCGGCGAGCGACTCCAACTATTGGAGGCGGGCGGGCGCCGCATCGGGGCCTTTGTCTGTTATGAGGCGGTCTTTCCGGACTTGGTGCGGCGCTTCGCGCAAGGAGGCGCCGAGCTGTTCGTCAATGTTTCCAACGACGGCTGGTGGGGGCGCACGGCGGCGCGTGATCAGCACCTGAAGATCGCCCGCATGCGCGCACTGGAAAACCGCCGCTGGCTGCTGCGCGCCACCAACGACGGAATCACGGCAGCCATTGACCCGGCAGGGCGCCTGGTGCGGCGCCTGCCGTCATTCGCTCAGGCAGGCATTGGCGTCACCTTCTCGTTCGAGCGCGAGCGCACGGTGTTTACGCGCTACGGCGATTGGTTTGTGATCCTGTGCGCTGTGTTGGGGGTGGCGGCGCTGGCTTGGCAGCAGGTCCCCAGATACCGGCGCTGACGCCTCAGCCGTGCCGGATCTGAAGCACATCGCCGTCGGCCACGATGTAGTCTTTGCCCTCCAGCCGGAGCAAGCCGCGTTCCCGCGCCGCGGCTAGGCTTCCGGCCTCCACCAAGACCTTCCAGTTCACAACTTCCGCGCGGATGAAACGCTGCTCGAAATCGGTGTGGATCACGCCGGCGGCCTTGAGGGCGGTGGTGTTCTTCGGAATGGTCCAAGCGCGCACCTCGGGCGCCGAGCCGGTAAAGAAGCAAATCAGCCCCAGCAATGAGCAAGTAGCCGAGATTAGCCGCTCCAAGCCGGACTCCGCCAACCCGAAGCTCTCCAGATACAACTGCGCCTCTTGCTGCGGCAGCTCGCTCAGCTCGGCTTCGATCTTGCCGCAGATTGCGGCAACGGCGGTGTGCGCTCGCCCCGCCAGCCTGGTCCGGTAGTCCGCCTCGATTTGGTGCAACCGCGAGGCTTCCTCTTCCCCGAGGTTCAATACCCAGAGCATTGGCTTCTGAGAGAGAAACTGGAAGCCGCGCAGCCGCTTTTCCTCCTCCTCTTCAAGCGGCATCTCCCGCAAGGGACGCCCGGCTTCGAGCACCGCCTTGGCGCGCTCCAGCAACTCAGCCTCGCGATCCAGCTCCGGGCTCTTCATTTTCTTGCGGTCTTTCTCCAGCCGCTCCAGGCGTTTCTCGAGCACTACCAGGTCGCCCAGGATCAGCTCGCTCTCCACGTGCTCCAGGTCGCGCATCGGATCTACACTGCCGAGCTCGTGCGGGACGCGATCGTCTTCAAAGGCCCGCAGCACGTGGGCGAAGGCGTCTGCCACGCGGAGCCCCGCCAGGTAGCCGGGCTCGCGCAGAGCCTCCTTGGAGATTGAGGGCGTATCCAGGTATTCCAAGGTAGCGTGCGTGACTTTGGCAGGCCGGAACAGGGCTGCCACGGCGTCCAGGCGCGGGTCAGGCACCGTGGCCACGCCCACACGGGCCGCCAGCCCGCCCAGCCGCGTGGCCTGGTGCGCCCCGGTGAGGATGCTGAACAGCGAGCTCTTGCCGGTCATCGGCAGGCCGATGATTGCGGTTCTCACGGTTGCCACGCTCCTAAAGCGGAACCTCGACCAGGCTCAGCAGCTCGCCAAGGATTCGGTCGCTGACATCCGAGGTACGATCCGCCAACACCACTCGCGTGTTGATGACCACTCGGTGAGCGAATACGGGCACCACCAGACGCTTGACGTCGTCCGGAAGCGCGTAGTCTCGCCCCTCCAGCATAGCCAAGGCTTGGGTAGCCCGATACAAGGCTTGGGCCCCGCGCGGGCTGACACCCAGAGAGAACGACTCGTGCGTGCGGGTCTTCTCGACAATCGCTAGCATGTAATCCACCAGCGCTTCGTCCACCGTCACTTGGGGCACCCACGACTGGATTTGCACGACTTGCTCTGCGCTCAGCACCGGCCGGATCTGAAGCCCCGGCATCTCGCCTGCCCGCCGCAGGATCTCACGCTCGCTGGCCGAGTCCGGATAACCGATCCGGATGCGCATGAAGAAGCGATCGAGCTGGGATTCCGGCAGCGGGTAGGTACCATGGTGCTCAACGGGGTTCTGCGTGGCGATCACCATAAAGGGCTCCTCCAGCGGGTACGAACGCCCGTCCATGGTTACCTGCCGCTCGTTCATAGCCTCCAGCAGGGCCGATTGCGTCTTGGGTGTCGTGCGGTTGATCTCATCCGCCAGCAGGAAGTTTGTGAAGATGGGACCTTGCTTGAATTCAAAGGAAGCCGTGCGCGCGTTGTATATGGTGACCCCCAGCACGTCGCTGGGCAGCATATCAGCGGTGAACTGTAGGCGGTGAAAGCATGAATCCACCGAGCGCGCCAGCGCCTGTGCCAGCGTGGTCTTGCCCACCCCGGGCACATCTTCGACCAGCAGGTGCCCTTTAGAGAACAGGCAGACCAGCGCCAGCCGCACGGCCTCCGGCTTGCCGCGCACTGCCGAGTTCAAAGCCGCCTCCAGCGCGGGCAGCCGGTCTAGGACCGCCGGACGCAGGGTTGCCGCATGCTGGGCCATCACTGCCTATGATACGAAACCGGCGAGGAGGCGCACCCCGAATCAGAAAATAAAACTGAGCCCGCCCCGGACGCTACGCGGGCTGTGCAGCAAGTAGGACCGCCGGCCGGCAAAGTTCAGCGGAACGTATCCTTGGGCCAACAGATTCCGTAACTCTGCACTGGCTTCCAGCCGGCCGGGCAACGGACCGAGGGGAGGCAGCGGCTGGCGAACAAGCGCGTTCAGTCCCAGACCTTCGCGCAGGCCCTGGGTCAGGTACACGTGCGGCGGCGTCAGGGAGCGCAAACTGGCCCACTGATAGCTTGTAACGAACCTCGTTCCTGTCCGCGGAGCAACGCCTGCTACGCGGGCCGTCAGCGAGTGCCGGCGTGCGGTGCGAAGCAGGGCACGCAACTCCTCTGCGCTCCCGCGCTCCAGCGTGGGATGCTGCGCAGTCAGGATGCCGCTGCTGCCGTAGGCGATGGTCAGCTCCAGACGATCCCCCACGGTCTGCGTGACGGATGCCAGATACCCGCTGCGTCGGTACTTCCCGCCATTAATCACCCAACTGTTGGAAAACAGATCCGGCGTCAGCTCAAGCTCGGCCGGCGCCCCGTCCGGCGCCACCAGGGTAAGAGCGGTGTTGGAAACCGCCTCGTGGTAAGCGGCCGCGCTATAGACTCGCGACCCCGCCCGATAGCGGTAACCAACCTCATAGCTGGCCGAGCGCTGCACTCCCGCACGCCCGTTACGCAGCGAAACCCGCGGGAACAGCGCCAGAACCGTGAGGTCCTGCTCGAACTCAGCCTGCATCTCCTGGTCGCCGGCAAGCATCTCGGCCGGCGGGGTTCCTGAGACGTAGCTGAACTGGAACAGGCCGCCGCCGGCATCATATGTCAGCCGCGCGAAAGGACTGAAGTAGTTCAGCCGATCCAGAAAGGTCACCGACTCCAGGGATGCTCCGTATTCCAAAGCCAGATTGTCGCCAAGCTGGGTGCGGTCAAAGACGCTGGCGGAAACCGTGCGCAGGGCGGGGAAGTTGCCCTGTCGCCCGCTTAACCAGGCTTGACCCGCGGCGGTCCGCAACGGCAGATAAAGCTGCCGCATGGTCAGCCCGAGCTGCGGGCTGGCCCCTCCGGGCAGCTCGCGGCGGAAACTGGTGCGAAAAGCGGCTGCCGGCGAGCCGGTATTGGCGGAATACGCGACGTTTCCACTGAACTGGAACTGGTTGGGGCCCAGTATCGAGGTGGCTAACGCAAAGGAAGTACCCAAGTCCGGCTCCGCTCCTAAAGCGGATACATGCCCTTCATCTCCGCCGGACACCTTCACGACGCCGCGCGTGTCGGCGAAAACGGCGGCCCGCCGGCGCTCTACGGGCTTGCTGATGTCAGGCAGGATGCGCAGAGCGGGGCGGGTGGCGCTGGAGCCGCGCAGCACCCACTTCCATTCCTCACTCATGAAGTTGCCCTGGCCTGGGCCGGAGGCCACCAGCTCGATCGAACTCAGCACACTGGCCAGGTTTACGTGCAGCAGACTCTGCATGCCCGGCTGCACCACAATATTGCGCTTCAGCGCGGGCAGGAAGCTGGCCAGGCTCACGCGGATGGCGTAAACATCCGGGACCAACGAGACAAAACTGAACTCCCCCTTCTCATTCGTCAATGCGCGCTGGATGGGCCGGTCGCTGCGGTTGTACAGAATCACAGTAGCGCCCATCTGGGGCACGCCGGCGGCGTCTCTGACTACCCCGATGATGCTGCCGCACAGACGCAGGGCGGCCGCGGCCTCCAGGGCGGGGGCGCAGGCCATCACCGCAACCGCTAGCAGCGTCGCCCGGGCGATCCTGCGTTTCATGCCGGCTCCAGGCCGCCACGCCTGTCGGCGGCCAACCTCCTCAGGTTACCGTAAAGGTGGCGCTTTGTGTTAGCGCCTGCTGTGCGTTCCGGTCGGTCACCTTCAGACGCAAGGTGTACTGGCCGGGTTCCAGATTCTTCAAGGGCAGTAACTTCTCGATAGTCACCTGCTGGGCGGAGGCGCCCTCGATAGAGGCCACCTCCTCGGCAAACTCGAAGATCTTCTCGTTCGTTCCGTTACGGATGATTTCGTAAACGATGGCGCCGTTGGGCTTCTGGGTCTTCTCGTCCGGCTTGAAGTTATAAAACTGCACGTAAATCCCCATGCGCTCGTCGCGCCGGAAAGTCTCGGTAAGGCGCGGGCGGACTTTGGAGGCGCCCAGCACGAACTGGCCGGTTCCGATCGAACGGGTGGGCACCTTTTCAAGCACGTCGGCCAGAATCAGGCTCGAGGACGCCAACTTCTCCTCTTCGTAAAAGGGCACGCGCAGCGCCATTTCGTAATTGTTCATGTTGCCGCCGACCACGTCCTTGACCACCACGTTCAACCGGTACAATCCCGGCGCCAATGGCACGGTCTTCTGATAAACGGAAGAACGACGGCTGGCGGCCTCCAGCATCTCGGGCGGGGTTTCCACCGTCACCACGTCCTCGAATACGTTGACTACCCGGCGCGACATGGAGGTGATCCGGGCATAGATGTTAAGGGTGGCGCGGGAGAGACCCTCCTTGTTCTCAAACTGGAGGTCTTTGTTGTCAACCTGGATAGTGATGGGCGTCAGCACGGTCGAGTCGGTTATGCGGATGAAGTCCGCACGCACCCGGATGGGCAGCAGGTTGTAAGTGATGCGCGAGGTGACCGCGGCTTCCAGGTCCTTGAACTTGATGGCCGGCGGCTTCTGAAGCTTGGCGTACTGCTCCAACCGTTCGAACTGATTCATGCGCGCCGGCAGCGGCATGTCGCCCACGCCCAGGCGGGTGCCGTCGGTGCGGTTGAATCGGTCGGCCTTGCTGGTCAACCCCATCTGTTCGTACAGCGTCAGACCGGCGTTAGGGACGTACAGCAAAGCATCCTTCTCGGAAGGATCCATGGTCATCCGGTACTCGCCGGTCATGGTGGGGTCTACGAACTCTATGATTACGTCGGTTCCGATTCCCTCGATGTAGCGGTAGCGCCATTTTTCAAAGGGGAAAGTCGAGGTTGTGCCGCCGCCTTCCTCGATGGGCCGCTCGTAGGTCCCACCCGAGGGGTGGGACTCGATTTCATCCGGCGGCCCGAAGGTTATGTATATGCGGCCCCGATCGGTTTTCCAGCCGGGGATCCCCGAGGCGAAGCGCTCATTGGCGTAGGCGATGCGCCGGTAGTGCTCTTCTTTGTATTCGTTCTCGGCGGTGTCCGGCGTGGGGTCACGCCGCAGCCAGAACTGCTCGATGAACTGCTCGCGCTCCTCGTCGGTGGACAGCCGCTTAAAGGCCGCCCGCTCCTCATCGGTAATGATGTAGGCGACGTCCTCGTTCAGCCACTTCCGGTACGGGGTTTCCAACTCTCGGCGCAGCCTTTCCGCGCGCTGTCGTTGCTCCTTCTCGGTCAGGGGTCGCGAGACGTTGCGCCCCGGCGCTCCCGCCGGCCTGGGACGCTGTTGGGCGGAGGCTGGGGGAAGGCTGAGCGCAAGGCTGAAAGCCCCGCAGCAAGCGATCCATGCTCGTGCTGTCATAATACCTCTCCGGCTTCCAGCACCGATGGAAACTACCTTAATTCTAGGCTCCCGCCTTAAACTCCGTCAAGCACGGACCGCCGCTGGCAGCCGGCCGACGGAGGCCCCTTGCGGTGTGCCGGCGGCCCGCATTTCAAGGGATTCGGGCGTCCGGGCGGCAGGCGGCTTAACAGATGTAGGATGGAGCGCTTTGCGCCGGGTCGGAGTTGGTAGACAATAGTCCAGATGGCCCAAGTTCTGGCGGAACGAGGGTGGGCCGGCTGGGCTCGTGCGGCGGGCCTGGTCTGGCTGCCGGTGGACAGCCTGGTCACAGCCTACCTGCTGGCTACCGGTCTGCTGGTGTTGCTTAACCGGACGCGGATCCCCGGGGCGTGGGCATTGTTGGCCTTGCACGCCCTGGGCATCGGTCTGATTCTGCTGGCAGCCAAGGCGGGTCGCCTGCGGGCCGGAGCGGCGGTATGGGCTTTTCGTCACTGGTACCCGCTGCCTTACATCGGGGCCTGTTATCGCGAGATGGCGCTGTTAATCCCGGCCATACGCCGCGTGGAGTTTGACGCGGGCATGGCGCAACTGGATCGCCTGCTGTGGGGCGTATATCCCACAGTTTGGCTGGAGCGCTTCTGCCGGGCTTGGTTGACCGAGATCCTGCAACTGATCTACGTCTTGTTCTTCGCAGCCGTGTTGCTGGTCGCCTGGTTGCTGTGGCACCGGGGCCGGCTGGAGGAATTCCGCTATTACGCTTTCGTCATCTCCCTTGGCTTCCTGACCTCGTTCTGGGGTTATCTGCTGGTGCCCGTGCGAGGCCCTCGTTTTTGGCTGGAGAATTTCCACAGCGCGCCGCTGGAGGGAATCTGGCTGTTCACTGATCTGCGCGGGCTGCTGGACTTTTTGGAATCAGCCCATTATGACTGCTTCCCAAGCGGCCATGTGGCGCTGACGCTGGTGGCTTGCTGGGGAGCCTGGCGGATCTCGCCCCTGCTGGGGCGGCTGTACATCATCTATGGCGTGGTGATGGCGTTCTCAACCGTCTATCTACGCTACCACTACACGGTGGACTTGCTGGCGGGCGCCTTGCTGGCCGCAGCCGTTCTGGCGACCGCGCCGCGCCTGTATGGCAGTCCGCGAAAGGGCGGATAGTTGTTGCAGATCAAGCCGGTTTCAGACAGACACACCGCCAGGGAGTTTCTGGAGTTTCCATACCGGCTCTATCGCCGGGATCCCTGCTGGACCCCGCCTTTGCGTTTGCAGCAAAAACGGCTGTTTGACACTCAGCGCCACCCGTTCTATGAGGAGGCTGAAATGGCGCGGTTTCTCGCGGTTCGCGCCCGCCGAACCGTGGGCCGCATCGCCGCCATTCTGGACCACCGCTACATCCGGTATCAGCAGGAGCCGGCAGGCTGGTTTGGATTCCTGGAAATGGAAAACGACCCGGAGATCGCCGAGGCCCTCCTCGCGGCGGCGGCGGACTGGCTCGGGCGGCGTGGGATCCGCTGGATGCGCGGCCCCATGAATCCCTCCGCCAACTACGAGTGTGCCCTGCTGGTGGAAGGCTTCGATACGCCTGCCTGCATCATGATGCCTTACAATCCGCCTTACTACGGGCCGCTGCTGGAGGCGGCCGGGTTGAGGAAGGCGAAGGATCTTTACGCTTACTACACCACGCACACCGAAATCAGCGTAGCCAAGGCGCAACGGGTGGCCGAGAGGGCGACCGCGGCCAACCAGGTCCGTGTGCGCCCGGTCAGATTGGAGGATTTCCAGGCCGAATTGGACCGCTTCTTCCAGGTCTATAACGCAGCCTGGAGCCGCAATTGGGGATTCGTCCCCATGAGCCGGGCCGAGCTGCAATTCCTGGCGCGCGAACTGAAGCCTCTGGTGGACCCCAAGCTGGCGTTGCTGGGCGAAGTGGGCGGCGAACTGGCCGGCTGCGCCCTGGCTTTGCCCGACATCAACCAGGCCCTGCGCGCCGCCCGGGGCCGACTGTTTCCCTTGGGCCTGCTGAAAATCCTGTATCATAAACGGGCTATCAAGCGCATGAGAGTGCTGATCTTGGGCGTTCTGGAGCAGTACCGGACCTCCGGGCTGGCGGCGGCCTTATACGCCGCACTGTTCCGCAACGGCAGGCAGGCCGGCTACGAGGAGGGTGAATTCTCCTGGGTGCTCGAAGATAATGTGATGATGAACCGATCGCTGGAAGCGCTCGGGGCCAGGCGCTACAAGACGTATCGAATCTACGAATGGAAAGGGTGAGCCAGCATGGGCACTGACGCTAGCTCGGCAATTACAGCGCAGACGGCAGGCGGGCGTCCGGATCTCTTCGAGAGGTGCCGAAACTACGGCCGTATGGTAGGCGGTTACTTCATGCGCCCGCAGGATGCTAAGGCCGCCGGCCTGTACACCTACTTCGAGGTCTTTGGTCCCCGCGATGGCTGCCCGCCCGGCGAGATCCGGCTGGGGGATCGCACCATATTGATGTTCGGATCCAACGACTACCTCGACCTGATCTCGCACCCCAAGGTCAAAGAAGCTGCCATCGAGGCGGTCCGTCGTTACGGCAGCGGCTGTAGCGGTTCGCGCCTGCTGAACGGCACCCTGGACTTGCATGTGCGCCTGGAGGCCGAACTGGCCGCGTTCGTTCGCAAGCAGGCCGCCATGACTTTCGGCACCGGCTTCCAAACCAACTACGCCGCTCTGAGCGGCCTCACCGAGAAGGGCGACGTGCTGGTGTGCGACCACAACCTGCATGCCAGCCTGGTGGAAGGGGCGTTGCGCTCCACGGCGCGCACCGTGCGGTTCCGCCACAACGACATGGATCACCTGGAACGCTGCCTGAAGAACTGCGCGCCCGCCGAGCGCATTCTGATCGTCTCAGAGAGCGTCTTCAGCATGGAGGGCGACGTCGCCGATTTGCGCGGTACGGTGCGTCTGGCGCGCCAGTACAACGCTCGGGTCTTCGTGGACGAGGCTCACGGCATCGGCGTGTTCGGGCCCACCGGTGCGGGCGTGGCCGAAGAGCAGGGCGTGCTGGATGAGGTGGACGTCGTCATGGGCACCTTCAGCAAGTCACTGGCTTCGGTGGGCGGATTCATAGCTTCCTCGCAAGAGGTTATCGAATACCTCAAGCACACCACCCGAGGCTTCGTTTTCTCCGCCGCTTTGCCGCCTGCCTCAGTGGCTGCGGTGCTGGCCGCTTTGCGTGTCATGCGCGAGGAGCCGGAGCGCCAGCAGCGTTTGCATCGCACCGCGGCTCGGCTGCGCAGCGAGCTGCGCGCGCGTGGTTTCTGGGTCTTCGAAGGCCAGACGCCTATAGTGCCCGTGGTGGTTCCAAACGAACTGGATCTGTTCCGCGTCTGCCGCGGCCTGCTTGAGGAAGGCATCTACGTGAACCCGGTGCTCAAGCCGGCCGCTTCGCAGAACTTGGTGAGAATCTCCTGCACTGCGGCCCATACCGACGCGCATGTGGACCGGCTGGTGGAAACCCTCACTGCGCTCACCCGCCGGCTGGGAATTGATCTGAGCGCGCGTCCCTCGGCATGATCATCCTGGGAATAGGAGGGATTCTCGGCGAAGCGGCCGCCGCCATCATAAAGGACGGGGCGCTGCTCGGCGCCGTCGAACAACGCAAGCTGGCGCGCCGCCTGCGTCCCGGCGAGTTGCCGGAGGAGGCCGTGGCGGCCTGTCTGGAAATGGCGGCGGTGCGGGAGAGCGATGTGGATGTGACGGCCGTAGTCCGGCCACTGTCGTCCGGACCGGAGACCGCGATCCATCTGAAGCTGCGCACGCGCTTTCCGAACAGCCGGATTGTGGTGGTGGATCACCACACGGCGCACGCCGCCTCAGCCTATTTCGCATCGCCCTTCAGGCAGGCCACGGTCCTGACCTTGGACGCCACCGGCGACGTCCGCTGCGGCGCGCGTTGGACGGCGGCGGGCAATCAGCTCACGCTTGAAAACGAACTTTATTATCCGGACTCCCTGGGCGACCTCTACCGCCGCGTTACGGCCTTGCTGGGATTCGAACCCAACGCCGATGAGCACAAGGTGCAATGGCTTTCAGCCTTCGGCGAGCCGCGCTTTGAGGATCTGTTTAGTGAAATCCTGGGGATAGACGGCAGCGACTGGCCGCGGCTGGACCGCTCCTTCTTCGACAGCGAGCGCCTGGCGCACGGCGGCTTCAGCTCACGCTTCTACCAGCGGCTCGGGGTGGCCGATGGGGCCGCGATACTGCCTTCCCTGCGGGCAGATGTCGCCTGCGGCTTGCAGCGCGCGATCGAACGGGCGGTGCTGCGCATGGCGGGCCAAGGGGAGAATCTGTGTCTGGCCGGAGGCTTGGCGCACAACGCGCTGCTTGTTGCGGCGTTGGAGGGATCCGGGCGCTGGCGCAACGTGTTCGTGCAGCCGGCGGCGGGAAACGCCGGCACGGCGCTTGGAGCGGTCTTTTACGTCTGGCACTCGCTTTACGGCGAGGACGCTCGCCCGGGGGTGGGCAACCTTTGCCTCGGGCCTGAGTTCGACGCCGAGCAGATCAAGCAGGTGCTGGAAAACTGCAAGCTGCGCTTCCGCTATCTGCTGACCGCCGAAGAGCTGATCCAGACGGCGGTGCACGAGGTTTCCGAGAACAAGATCATCGCCTGGATGCATGGTCGGATGGAATTCGGTCCGCGTGCTTTGGGCAACCGCAGCATCCTGGCTTCGCCGTTGGATCCTTATTCGACCGAGAACCTGAACACCTACATCAAGCACCGCGAGCCGTTCCGCAAATTTGCCGCCTCTGTGCCGGCGGAGCTGGCGGGCGAGTACTTCGAGGTCGGCCCCAACGCCCGCTTCCTGGCCACCGTAGGCCGGGTGCGGCCGGCGCATCGCGCGACCTTCCAGGCCGCCCTGCTGGGTGACGACCGCATTCGCGTCCACACGGTCGCCCAGCAGGACAATCCGCTTTACTGGCGCCTGCTGCACGCGGCCGGAAAGTTCTCAGGACTGCCGGTGCTCTACAACACGTCCTTCAACATGTTCGGCGACCCGCTGGTGTGCACCCCCCGCGACGCGGTGCGCAGCTTTTACTCTTCAGGCATTGACTCGATGTTCGTCGGCCAGTTCTGGTTGTGTAAGTAGGGCGTTGCCGGCCGTCGAGCGGCTCAGCCTTGCGCCAGAACAAGGGCGGCGTGGGCGTTCAACCGGCCGTACCCATAGCGAGTGCTGAAACCGCGCTCGTCATAGTGTCCGTGCGGGCGGTCAATCTTGTCGGCCGTTTCGCGCAGGATGTTCCGCACCTGCCGCCAGCTCAGTTGCGGTTTGAGCGAGAGCACCAGGGCCGCCACGCCCGCCGCCAGCGGCGTTGCGGATGAGGTGCCCCCGAAGTCCGTGGCGTAAGCGCCCTTCAAGTTGTAGCCGCGGTTCTTACGCGACAGATCGGTCGTAGTGATCGAAGGCCGTGAGCGATCCTCATCGCTTGAAGGCGCCACGAAATCCAGTTCCGGCCCCCAGTTGCTGTAGGTGGACTTGATCCCCTGATCGTTGGAGGCGCCCACCGCCATCGTGTTGGCGAGCGCTGCGGGAAACGAGATGCGCGCCCTCTGTTCGTTGCCCGCCGCGCAGAACACCAGGCAGCCGCGGCCCTGGCGGCCGGAGCTGACGACCTCCTCGATGGCCGACTCGACGTCCGGATTGCGTGGGATGCCCCAGCTACACGAGACGATCGAGGCGTGCCGGCCCGCGTAACGAATGGCGTCGGCGATGCGGTCGTTGGGCGCCAGGCTGGGCCCGGCGAAAATCTTCACGGGCAGGATGCGACAGCGATAGGCGATACCGGCCACGCCCTTCTTGTTGTTGCCGGCTGCCGCCGCGACCCCGGCGCAGGGTGTGCCGTGAATGTCGTTGCCGTCGGTGTCGTCGTAAGGGGGCTGAAAGACGCGTGGATTCGGATCGTAGGGGTGCTCATCGTCGGTGAAGTCGCGCCCCATGCGGTCGGGAGCGTCCGGGTCGGGATTGCGCCATATGTTGGCTTTCAAGTCCGGATGGCGGGTCTCCACGCCGTCGTCAATGATGGCGATGACCACGGAGGGATCTCCGCCCGGAACGATGTCCCACGCGGCGAGGGCGCGCACGTCCTCGCCGGCCTTGGCGCCGTCGGCGCCCGTGTTGTTGAGATGCCACTGCCGGGCGAGCATGGGGTCGTTGGTGGCGCCGTATTTCCGGTACTCGGCGAAAAAGTTGGGGGCGGCAAATTCCACCAGATCGTCGGCTTCCACCAGAGCGTTGGCCAGATCCACCACCCGCGAGCCGCTGCGCAAGGCCGTGGGAGCTACAACAAGCTGATCGGAAGCAAATTGGTTTTGCCGGACCACGGCCAGCTCCAGACCCGCCAGTAGTCGCGCGCGGCGCGCAGCGCTGACGCGCGCGCGGAAACGGACCGTAATCTCGTGCCCGGCCGCCAGGCGCAAGCCGGAGTCTTCTTCGATAAAGACCGGGTAGGTGCGGGCCACCTGCCGCCCGAAGGCTTTGGGCAGCGCGTTCAGCACCGCCTTAACGGGCGCTTCAGCGGCTCCGGGATCGTGCAGCATGAGGTAGCGCCCGAAGTGGCGGATACCCGCCCTCGGCGACGCAGCTTTGCCCGTTAAGCCGCTCAGAGCCTTCCGCACCGTCATCCTCGCCGCCTCGCCCGTGAAGCGCATGAGCACATCGTCGCTGGAAAGCCGCAAGCTAATCCTCTCGCGCTTTCTTCCATAAAAGACCGCCATCTGTACGTCCTCCTTACCGATCGGCCCAGGAAATGAAGTTCGCCGCCGCGAACTCGATCTCCGGCAGTCCGTCTATGGCCTCAGCCGCCTCCAGGGTGGCGAGGCCGAAAGCCCTTTCCAGCCGCACGACGCACTGTCGCTCGACAAACTCGCTTCTGCGGACCAAGCTGACCGCCAAGCTGCGCCGCAGCCTCTCCAGCCCGCCAGTTACCTGCTGCCCCGCCGTCCAACGCACGGTGATCTCGTCAGTCAGGATCTGCCGCAAGCCCGACTCCCGATCCCGGAGCATGGGAGTGGCGAAACGCAAACGTCCGGCCGCGTGCAACTCTTCCAGCCGTCTCCAGAGATCCACAGCAGCCGGCCCACCTTGCACCTCCAACAACGTCACATCCACACCGGGCGCCACGCGCACCTGCACGGCCTGCCGAAGGCCGGCCCGCACCGTCGCGGGACACTCGGGCGCCCACCGCAAGGCGATTTGATCCGGCAGCACCTCCGCCGTCGCCCACCGTTTGCGCTGGCGAAACCGGATGGCTGTCGGGCCGGTTCGGCTCCACTCTATCCGCCTTCCGAGCGGCATATTGTCGAACTCCGGGCTCGGCGGCCACAGCCCCGTTCAACTCACAACCGCCTTTTCTGCGCGCAGGGCGGTCATCAGTCTGGCCTGCCAGCCAAGCCGCAGGGCGAGCAGCTCCTTCCAGCGTTCCTCCAGCGTCGCATTGAGTCGGCTGATAAGCTCGGGACGGCGGAAGACTTCGTAACACGCTTCACAAGGGGATGTATAGGGTCGCCGGAGCCACTCGGTTTCTCCCATGCTCGCCAGCAGGCGCAGCAGGCTCCAGGGTCCCCCGTATACCGCCAGCGAGTTCAACACCGGCGAGCGCAGCGAGCGCTGGACGATGGCGTCCACGCTCTCCCTGAAAACGTTGCCCACCACCAGCCCGGCGGCTTCCGCGCCAGTGCCGCAACAAGGGACCGCTGAGCCGTCCAATCGCACGGCCAGCAAGCGTAACACGCTGCACATGCTGCGCCGGGCAAGTCGCTGGCGGCGGAATTCATCTGCGGGTACCTCGCGCTGCGCGCGTCCCACCGGATCGCACGGGTTCTCGATCCACTCCAGCGTTCCCGGGCCCGGGCCCAGCTTGAGCAAGGCCTGGAAGTCCGCCGCTCGCCGCGAGCGCCGCGAGTGTATCACTTGGGCCGAGCAGCGCAGACCCAGCGCCAGGGCTGCGTTCAGGCAGTTCTCAATCCGCTGGCGCGGGATGAATTCCAGGTGGAAGTCGTCAACGCTGACCAACACCGAGTTCAGCCCGCAGGCCACCAGCGGCTCCAGCAAGGCGCGCGCGCGCTCGGGCGTCGTGGCCCAGAAAGCGTTGGTGGCGACGCTGATCCGGAAGCCCAGCTTGTCCCGCACCAGGCGGCAGGCTTCCAGCAGTAGTTCATAGCGGAGGAAGCACTCCCCGCCGGTGAACCCTACCTCTCGGAACGATCCGTGCTTCCCGAGGTTGTCCAGGACGGCGCTGATGCGGTTCAGCTCCAGGCTGTCGCCTCGCCCTGGGGTGCATTCACGCAAGCAGGAACGGCAACGCGCGCTACAGGCATTCGTCAGCTCGAACGCAATGCCGGCAAAATTGAAATACCGAATATCCTCAGGAGAAATCATGCGCGCTGTCGCCCGTGGCTTGCTCAAGCGGCGCGGGCGGCCGCCGTCGAAGGCGACTCGCCTCTGCCGTCTAGTCGTTTTACCAATCCACCGTAACGCTGCCGGCGACCTCCCCGCTGACTTTGGCGACACCCGCTCCGGGCGGAACCCTGAGGTCCACGCCGCGGCGAATGAGCTTGTCCAGCCGGGCCATCTCCGCCGTGCTCAGTTGCACGCCGCTCTCAAGCACCATTTCCTTCAGGATTGGGGCCACTTTGTTCACGACGGCGTTCCGTGTGGCCGGCGCGAGCTTGGCGCTGGTGCGTTTCACAGTGCTGGTCTTGACTCCAGCTTTCTTGGCTGGCATCCGATTACGTCCTCCTTTCTGTCTCGTGGCCACCCGAAATGCGCCCGGCGCAGCCCGCGCGCCGCACGTCCGGCGGACCGGCCACCAGTCCGCCAAAACTCTGGGTTACAGCTTGTGCACCACTCCGGCCGCGTTGTTCAGCACAAAGCCGTCCACATGAACTCGCTTTCCCTTGATGCACAGATAGCCGATTTGTTGAACGTCCGCCAGAAAGCGGCGGATCATCTCCACCAGCGGATCGGCGCCGTCGTCCGGCTCGGCCTCCTCAGCCACTTCTTCCAGCGTGAAGCGGAACACAAAATCTTCCTCATCCGGTTCCTTGCCGTTGTCAGCCCGCATGCTTCCGCATCCTCCTTCACATCTTCACGGGTCGAGTGGGCACCAACTCCACCCGGCAGCCGATCTCTCTCTCAATGTCCAGATAGGATCGTCCCAGAGCATCCAGTCCCCATTCCCCCATCGTGAAAGAGGATGGAATCAACACCAAATCCGGGCGGTAACCCAGGCGCCGCAGTTCCTCGAGATGTTCGATGTAGTCCGATGCCACATGCAGGTCTCCGACCACGATGTTGCCTCCCAGATGCCGGTGCGGCGCGACAGTCACACGGATCTTGCGCAGAGGCAGATTGAAACCCGGCGATTGCATAAGCAGCCCCAGGGCTTTACGAAACAGACCCTCGCCCAGCACGGTCGTCATCACCGCAATCCGCCGGGCTTCCGGGTGTTCCCGGATGATGCGCGCCATGGCGACGACGGAATCCAGCGGGAACGGATCAATAAAATGGATCCCAAACAGCATTCGTGGATCCGGCTGGTAGCCCGCGGGCTTGTAAGGATAGCAGTCATCCGCCGCTCGGAGATCCTCGGCCAGATCCACTCTCCGGCGCTTGCCCTCCCGCAGGATCATGAGCCGCGCGCCCCGGCCCTGCCGGCGCCGGCGAACCAGCTCGCCCGCGGCATCCTGCCGCGTCAGCACCGCTTTGCCTTGAACGGAGAGAATCACGTCGCCGAAACGCAAACCGGCATGGAAGGCCGGTGAGTTGCGGATCACGCCGTCCACATGAGCGCGAATCTCGCGGCGCAGGTACCAGCTCGGCTGGATCAGCAGAGGCGTGGAAAGCTCCGGGCGAATACGCTCGATCATGGCCCCCAGCTTTTCCCAGTGCTCCCAGCCCTTAAACGGCGCCGTGGGGTGCGAATGGCGCGTGAAGCTGGGCAGACAGATCCGGATCAGGTAAGCCTCCGCGGCGTCCAGAAAGCGGATCGAGTTCTCCACATCTTCCAGCGGAATCGTGGGCCAGGGCACGATGCTTCCGATGTAGGGTATGCCGTGCTCGCGAAGCAACGAAAACGCCCGAATGCCGACCTCGTCGCGCCCGCCGCGCATCAGGCGCGCCCTGAGTGCGGGATCGGCCGAATTCAGCGAGATGACAACAAAGACCGGCTTGAGCTCCGCCAGTCGGCGGACCGTCTCGGCGTCCAGAAAATTGCCGTGGGTCGTCAGGTCGTCAATCAGGGCTTCGGGCGCCCGGGCGCGCACCGCCCGCAAAATCTCCAGCAGCGCGCGGTTCAGGAAGATCTCGCCCGTGTCGTCCACCGGGTAGGGCAGGCCTTTCTTCGCCTCCGGGTCGTAATACTTCAGGCGCGTCCGGGCCTCGCTGCGACAGAGAATCCGGTGGGGAAAGCGCTGAAACATCGAACCGTAACGAAAACAGAATTCGCAACGCGCGTTGCAATAACCAGAGAGGCACCCCAGGCTGCCCATCACGGTTTCGCAATGGTAGCGCGCCCAGTAAGACAGGTTCTTCAGGCGAAATCCGTCCACTGTTACCGGACCCTGGGCGCTCAGGAAAACGCCCATGCGCCGCAGGCATTCCAGGAGACGCCCGATCATCAGCAGGCGGGGCTCCAAATACTGGTAAGAGCCCATATGCTGGAATTCCCGCAGGAATTTGGCGCGCAGATTCGCCGGCGCAGGACGCGCGGGGCGTGCCCCGAGCCCGAACCACAGCGGCTGGATGGCGGCGCCGCCGGCCTCCAGGGTAATTACGCGCAGCAGGATTCCCATCTGCCGTCGGATCAGGCGAGCCACTGCGGCGCGAAATTCCTGCGGCGTTTGAGAAATCGCGGGCCTTCTGCTAAGGTGAGATACTCGCCCGCCGGAAGGCGCATTTCTCCGCCGGGCAGTCACCGCATTCTGATTGGGAGTATGCTCCAGTCTTCCCCTCCGAGTGTCTATTGTTTTTTTACCATCAAAGTCTATCGGCGTCAAGGTTTTTCTACAATTTTTCCGAAAATATCGGAGGAAACTTTCTTGAAGTTACGCGGCCGGCGGCTCTTTGACGGCTGGCGCAGAGCTCGCTGCCGTCACAATCGCTGCGCCGTTGGTGCGCCGCCTTTTCCGGCGCATTGCTGTGCACGGCAACGGCGCATGGGCGGTCCGGTATCGCGTGATTTCAACACTGCCGGCGGGTTATTCTGAAAGCTGAGGCCCGGAGGGATGCGCGACGGGTTGGTGCAGATACTCACGCAGTTCCCGATTCTCACCTTGTTCCTGGTGATCGGCCTGGGGTATCTGGCGGGCGAAGTCAGTTTTTGGGAATTCCGTTTCGGTGTGGCGGGAGTTTTGTTTGTCGGCCTGGCGGTGGGCGCGCTGGATCCGCGCGTCGCCTTGCCCGAGGTGGTGCCCAGTTTGGGTCTGATCATCTTCGTTTACGCGGTCGGCATCCACTCTGCGCCTGCGCTGCGAGACGCTTTCCGCCGGCGCGGCTGGCGAGATAACCTGCTGGCGGTGGGGGCGCTTTTTTTCGGAGCTCTTCTGGCGCTGGCGGTCTCCTGGACGCTGGCGCTTTCCAGCGCCCGCGCAGCGGGACTTTTTTGCGGCGCGCTCACCAACACGCCGGCGCTGGCCGCCGCTCGCGAACAGGTTCGCGAGGCGGCTCTGGCCCGCGGCCTTTCCGCGGAGCGGTCGCGGGTTGAGGCCGACGAACCCGTGGTGGCCTATAGCATCGCGTATCCGGTCGGAGTGATGGGAGTCTTGCTCTGCTTCCAACTTCTGCGTCGAATCTGGAAGCCACCGACGCGGCCGGCCGAGGAAGCGCCCGAGATCCTGGTTCGGGACTTCGCGGTGAAAAACCCCGGAGTGGTAGGGCGGACGGTGGGCGAAGTCCTGCGCGTGCACAAAGACCCTGGTTTCGTAATCAGCCGCGTTCGGCACGCGGGCCGCACGGACATCGCCTCTTCAGACACGCGCCTGGCGGAAGGGGACATCCTGGCGGTGGTCGGCGATGAGGAAGCTCTGGAGCGTGCGGAGCAGATCTTCGGAGAGCCCAGCGATGCGCGCATCGAAGAGGACCGCACGGAGCTGGACTATCGCCGCGTGTTCGTGTCCAGCAAGGAGGTAGTGGGCAAGCGGATCCGGGATCTAGACCTGCCCAACCGCTTGCACGCCACTATCACGCGGCTGCGCCGGGGCGACGTGGACGTCGTACCTACGCCCGACACTCGGTTGGAACTGGGCGACCGCATCAGAGTGCTCACGCGGCGAAGCAACTTCCCCGCGGTGGCGGATTTCTTCGGCGATTCCATACGCGGCACCGCTGAGACGGATTTCGGCTCGGTGGCCATCGGCATGGTCCTGGGAGTGCTGGTTGGAACAATGCCCATCCCGCTGCCTGGCGGAGCGACGGTGCGCCTGGGGCTGGCGGGCGGTCCCCTGCTGGCGGCCCTGGTGCTGGGGAACCTGGAGCGCAGCGGTCGTATCAGTTGGGTTATTCCCATCAGCGCCAACCTGACGCTGCGGCAGATCGGTTTGCTGCTTTTCCTGGCCGGCGTGGGGACTCGGGCGGGCTACGAGTTGGCTCGAACCCTGTCATCCAGCGCAGGCCCTCTTTTGGCAGGGGGCGCTCTGATTACGTTCGGCGTCACGCTGGGAACCATGACGTTCGGCTACAAGGTTCTTAAGATTCCTTACGAGTCCCTGATGGGTTTGGTATCCGGCATCCAGACGCAGCCCGCCTGCCTGGCATACGCCAGCAATCAGACCCGCTCGGAGGCCCCCAGCGTGGCGTACGCAGCCGTGTATCCGGCGGCCACCATCCTGAAGATCATCCTGGCGCAACTGCTGGCCTCCTGGCCCGTGCGCTAAGATCAAGGCCGAAACAGCGCCGCCTTGGTACGGGCGGCCGTGCTATTTCGCGCCTCGGGCGCGAGTAGCGTGGATAGCGGCGGCGCGGAATGGCTGGGGCCAATAAGCCTGCGCTCAGCAAAGCGGCTGCGGATGAGTCGTGTTCGAGCAAGCGGCGGATGGCGTTCAGGCCGGCTCCCCCCCGCGCCGCTGGTCGGGACTGTGGCAGTCTGAGTGAGGAGGCCGATAGCCCATGGATTTTTTTGAGCTGATTGAAGCCCGCCGATCGGTGCGCCTGTATTCCCCGGCCCAAGTGGAAGAGCACAAGCTGGAGGCGATCCTCAAGGCCGCCAACCGGGCTCCCTCCGCGGGCAATCTGCAAGCTTACGAGATCTACTTGCTGCGCGACCGCGCCGTACGTCTGGCAGTGGCGCGGGCCGCCCTGGATCAGTGGTTCATCAGCGAAGCGCCCGTGGCGCTGGTATTCTGCGCCAACCCTGAACGCTCAGCGAGCCGTTACGGCCGGCGGGGTGTGCGATTGTACTCCATCCAGGACGCCACCATCGCTTGCACCTTCGCCATGCTGGCGGCGACCGCGCTGGGTCTGTCTACGGTGTGGGTGGGCGCTTTCGACGACGACGGCGTACGCCGCGCCATCGGAGCGCCGGAGGGCCATCAGCCGGTGGCGATCTTGCCGATCGGCTACCCGTCCGAGCAGCCCGCCCCGACGCCGCGGCGAGCCTTGGAAGACCTGGTGCATGAAGCGGAGGTGCAGCGATGAAACCAGCGGTCCTGATGCTGTTAGGGGGCCTGACGGTCCTAGCCGCCGAGGCGCCGTGGAAAGCGGGCGTAGCGCGCGTCGTGATCACGCCGCGCGAGCCCATCTGGCTTGCCGGTTACGCCGCGCGAACCAAGCCCTCGGAAGGCGTACTGATGGACATCTACGCCAAGGCGCTGGCGCTTCAGGATTCCTCCGGAGCGATTTCCGTCCTGGTGGCGGCCGATATCCTCGGCTTTACCCGGAAAATGTCGGATGAAATAGCGGCTCGCCTACGGCAGAAGTACGGCCTGCCGCGCGAGCGGCTGATATTGAGCGCCACGCACACCCACAGCGGCCCGGTGACCGGGCAGCTTCTGCGCCCCGCCTACGCGCTGGATTCTGCACAGTCAGAGGTGATCGGACGCTACACCCCATGGCTCTTAGATCAGGTTGTGGACGTCGTGGGCAAGGCCATCGCGAATCTGGCGCCGGCGCGGCTGGAGTTCGAGCAGGGGCTGGCGGGATTCGCCGTCAACCGGCGCCGCGTGGGTGCGCGCAATCGCCCCACGGTGGTGGATCAGGACGTGCCCGTGCTGGCGGTGCGCTCCGCCGACGGCCGGTTGCGAGCGCTGGTGTTCCTGTACGCCTGTCACAACACCGTGCTGGCCGATTACCTGATCAACGGCGACTACGCGGGATTCGCACAGGAGGCGCTGGAGAAGGAGCACCCCGGCGCCGCCGCCCTGTTCGTGGCGGGTTGCGGCGCCGATGCCAATCCGCTGCCCCGACGCTCGGTCGAACTG
>Ga0272448_1000406_pt1 | contig 66973 bp, 46 predicted proteins | sample YNPCB0191_FD_202220 | JGI IMG/M metagenome (GOLD analysis project Ga0272448, IMG submission 202220) | Hot spring sediment microbial communities from Yellowstone National Park, WY, United States - YNP-CB-019-1 | ecosystem: Environmental > Aquatic > Thermal springs > Hot (42-90C) > Sediment... | reverse complement strand
ATTCCTGCGAAAGCAGGAATCCAGGATGTAAGCCTCTCCCTTGGCGGGAGAGGCCGGGTGAGAGGGGCCTGTGTCATTCGTGCGCAAGGAGCAGTCCAGGCTTATTCCCGCGGAAGCGGGAATCCAGGCAATATGGACTTCCCCTACTTTCTGGATTCCCGCTTACGCGGCAGTGACACGCTGGGTTTAGCCCACCAAGGGGGAGGCGAGTTGCTCCATTCGGCTAAAATGTTCCCAAGTTTTTATTGGGTGCTGCGGGCGGCGGCTTGAGCGACCGTGGTCGGCAAGGGCAGATAGCCGTAGAGGGTTTCCTGGCCGCGCAGCACATAAAATTTCACCGGGCTGATTTGGGCCAGGTCGGGCCGCTGAAGCACATACAGCACATTTTCCAGCGAAATGGTTTCCCAGATATGCATCCCGACCAGGACATCGCCGGCCAAGATGCCTTGTTCCGCGGCGGGACTATCGGGTCGGACAGCCGCTACCATCAGCCCCCCCCGATAACGAGTTTTATATTGTTGTTTGAAACTCTCTTCGGAGATGGGCTTCAGGTCTAGGCCAAGGGTTTCCCAAATGATACCGGCAGGACCGCTGCGGCGCGGATGAAGGGCCAGGTTCAAAACCAATTGTTGAGACTCAGATCCACGCTGAATAGACAAGGAAAGGGGGTCTCCTGGTTTTCGCTCCAAAAGCATTCGATAGAAATCCAAGGCTCGATGCAGTTTTTCATTGCCCACCGCGGTGATCTGATCGCCTGGCTGTAAACCGGCTTGGGCGGCTGGACTGCCTTGTTCCACTGCTTCCACGCGGACCCCTTCGCCCGGAGGTCCCTGGGCGATCTTTAGGCCATGCCATGTGGATTTTTGTGTATATTCTGCCAAGAGTCGCGTGGCCGCCTCCATCGCTCTATCCACAGGAATCGCAAAGCCGATCCCTTGGGCACCGGCCCGGACGGCCACGTTGATTCCGATCATCTCTCCCTGTTCATTCAGAAGTGGGCCGCCGGAATTACCCGGGTTGATGCTGGCATCCGTCTGAATCAGGTCTTCATAATATTGGGCTTCGCTCACCTGCACCGCCCGGTGTAAGGCGCTGATGATGCCACGGGTAACGGTATGTTCATAACCATAGGCGTTCCCTACGGCGATGACCGTTTCGCCGGGCAACAGGTCGTCTGATCGGCCAATAGGGATGACCGGCATTGGACTGGGCGGGGCAATCTTGATAATCGCCAAATCCGTTTCCGGATCCCGGGCGATCAGTTTACCCACATAGCGGTTCCCGTCGGCCAATGTAACCTGGATCTCTTTGACCCCGTCGATGACATGATGGTTGGTCAGGATGTAGCCACGCGGATCAATGGCCACCCCGGTCCCCATGCCGTTGACGCGTCGAGCGCCTTCCACACCGGGGCCAGGAGCTTCGGCCGAAGGAAGATTCTTTTCCCCCCGAATATTGACCACCGCGGGCCGAACCCGTTGGACTGCCCGGACGATGGGGGAGTTTCGGCTGGAGGCTGTTTCCGCAGCTTTTGCAGGAAGTCCCGTCCCCCAAAGACATATCCAAACCAGAACCCAACACAAGGTCGGCATACCAAAAGGGGAAACCTTCATGGGCGTTCGGCCAGATGGTAGGAGGTATAAGGGAAGTCTTCTGTGCGGTCGGTCCATCCCCGGGATGGTTTTTTCATGCCTTGGGCGGGGAACTCATGCCGGTTGGTTTTACGCATCCATTCTCAAAAGCTCGTAAAGCTCCTGCTAAGAGTACCCCAATCGAGGTAGCTTCTTCAAACCACCCTTGAGGGGAAATATCTCCTTTGCTAGATCGGTTTTTTGCTTACAATCCCTTCAAAAAGGTTAGCTAATCCCAGCATAAATTTCCCAATTTACCATTCCATCCAAAAACTCATGCTATTTTTCCCATTTTTTCCAAATGACAATCTGGGTAATTGGGAAAGATTAGCCAAAACATGATCCTCCCTTCCTCTCCATAAACAAGAAGGCCCGTAACATTTTAGCCGAATGCAGGAGTCTATATGTCACTGCCTGCGCAGGCAGCAGTCCAGGTTTGTTCCCGTGCAAGCGGGAATCCAGGCAATAGGGAGTTTTACTCCTTTCTGGATTCCTGCTTACGCGGGAAGGACACGTAGGGTGCGGGAAGGACACGGAGTGGCCCTTGTGTCATTCCCACGAAAGTGGGAATCCCGGTCCCCTTGTATGTCATTCCCACGAAAGTGGGAATCCCGGGTCCCTCACCCGGCCAACCTAAGGTTGGCCGGCCTCTCCCACGAAGGGAGAGGCAGAAATTTTGGATTCCTGCTTACGCAGGAATGACACCTAGGGACGGCCTTTGGAGGGCCGGGGGAGAGGTGGGTTGCCTCATCCGGCTAATTTGACTGTATCTACCCGGCCAAGCCCCCACAACTTGTAGGGGGTAAGAATCGGCTCCAATCCAACAGATGGTGGTCATGACTTCCGGTAGATCCAGTCAAGCTAAAGAGTTACAAAAAGCAAGATTTTAGAGTCGTGGGATTGTCAGCCCCCCATCGACCAGGACCACCTGCCCCGAGCTGTAGGGGAGTTCCCCGCGAACCAACATGGCCACAGCCCGGCCCACGTCTTCTGGCGTCCCCCATCGGGCCTGCACACAGAGTCCCTCGGCCAAAAGCCGATCGTATTTCTCCCGTACTGGTGCGGTCATATCGGTCTGGATGATGCCTGGCCGAACTTCGTACACCCGGATGCCGAACTCAGCCAAACGGACCGCCCACAATTGGCTGGCCATCGCAAGGGCGGCTTTCGACACGCAATATTCCCCCCGACTGGTGGAAACCACCGTGGCCGAAATGGAACCCATATGGACGATGGTCCCTTGGTATTCGGGGTTTTGCTGGCGCTGCTGGATCATCCAGCGGGCTACCTGCTGGGTGAGAAAATAGGGGCCTTTTAAATTGACCGCCAAGACCCGATCAAAACTCTCCTCGGTTGCTTCCAGCAGATCGGCGCGGACCGTAGGGGCGATGCCGGCATTGTTGACCAGCACGTTGAGTCGGTCAAACCGGCTACGAACCGCCTCCAGCAGCCGGCAGCGAGCTGCTCGGTCGGCCACATCTGCCTGACAGTAAAGCACTTCAGCCCCGGCCGTCCGAAGCCGATCCAACACCTCCTGCACTGCTTCGGGAGGCCGAAGGCCACACAACGCCAAGTCCAGTCCTTCCCGTGCTAAGGCTTCGGCTATGCCCAAGCCAATGCCCCGGGTCCCGCCGGTAATCAATGCTGCCTGTTTTTCTGCCATCGAAGAATCCCTCCGGGACTTTTTCTTTTCCCATCTTCCCTAAAATGCTTATTTTATCTGCTGGGTTATCTTCTAAGATAGGTAACATTTTAGCCGAAGGGTGGGCAGCGATGTGTTGTCATTCCTGCGCAAGCAGGCAGTAACACATAGACTCCTGCATTCGACTAATTTGACTGTATCTACCCGGCCAGGCCCCTACGACTTGTAGAAGCGTAAAATCGCTCGTACTCCACAGATTGTGGCCATGGGTTCCGGTGGATACAGTCAAACTAAAATGTTATCAAAATAGAAGTCCATGCGAAAAAAGCAAGCTAGGCTAATCCCTTTTGTCTGCCGGTGTTCCTCAAAGCCCCCTGCAAGGAATGTATGTTTTTGGAAACACCGGACGGGTGTCATGTTTCGTTATGTAAACATGATACCGCGTTCCAAACTGCCTGGCCGACCGAGTGGAGATTCTCCAGATTGTCTATTTTGAAATTTAAAATGGCTCACCCCTTGGAAGGGACTACAGGGCCGATGCAGGTTTCCTCCGCCTGCTTGCTGCCTCCATCCCACTTATCTTCAGAAACTCTTTGGTGTTGTGAATGCCTTTTGGGGAAGGCGATGGGGAGCACCCATCGGGCGGTGCCCCCCTTAAATGTACACAAGAAGGCCCAAAAGAGGGGTATTTCTAAAAACCCCGGGTGGGCCGGGCATCTGCCAAAAAAACACTCGTTTCCTGGTTGCCTGCCCGGCACAAAAAGTGCAGGAAAGGTGATTAGCACCCCCTTGGGGGGTAGGGGATTTTTTCTAAGCACTTCCCACAAGAGGCCGCTTCTCATGCAAACACGCCTTGCAGGCCGAGGGCGTCGGGGCCTGGCCACCCTGGAATGGATCATCTTGGTCATTGTCTTTGGCCTGAGTTTGGCTGCTGGCGCCTGGGCGGTCCGAAACGCCCTGGTCCAAGAATACAGCGAACTGGTCCAGGCCATCGAAAAGGTCGATCTGCACGAGTGTACGCCCAAGGGGGATACTTTCTGTCGGCAACCATGAGCGGGTTCCGTTTTAGGAAATAATCTTCCGGTGGTAGCCATGAACATTTCCATCCCTAAAAATCGGACGGGGTTTTGTTCTCGTTGGGGTTTTCCAGTGCCGAGCCGTCTCAGTCCGGCCGTTTCCAGGGGACGGCGGCCTAGACCAGCCCACTGGACGGCAATACCCTCCCCGATGGCTCCGAGCCAATCCGGTCCAGGACGGTGCCGACCGGCCCGCCGGGCGGCGCTGACGGTCGAACTGATCCTCACCCTGCCGATCTTTTTAATTCTGCTGGTGGCGGTGGTCCAGTTTGGCCTGTATCACGTGCGTATGCAGCATGTGGCCTTGGCAAGCCGAATCGGCGCCCAACAAGCCGCCCAAATCGCTAATCTGCAATCCTACTCTTTTGTCCCTTCCCAGGTAACCTCCGCCGTGGGCGCCCACCTTCAGAGCGTAGGGATCAACACCTTCTGCATCCGATTGGAACATAACGACGGCGGTTCCACCGTGGTTTTGCCTTCTGGCGGATGTTCGGGATGTACCATTTCTTCCTTGAGTTCCAGTCCTTATTTAGGCACAGAATATGTTCGGGTGTCGATTTGTGTGCCGCTGACGGAGCTGATGCCGAACGTGTTGAAGGTCTTCGGCTTTGACCTGACAGGACAATACACGGCGTTTACCACGGTGGTTCGATATGAACGGTAGCCAGGCGACCAAGGTAATTTTGGGGTTCTCCAGGCAGGATATGGGTATGTTTGTTCCCAACCGGTTTGCCCGACCGCGCCGATGCCGGCGGGGCATTGCCACCTTTTGGCTATTGCTTTTTGTGCCGGTGTTTCTGGTGCTGTTGGGGCTGGTGGTCAATGTAGCCAACCTGTGGCTTGCCCGGGTGGAACTGGAAAACGCCCTGGAATCGGCCGCCCTAGCCGCCGTGAAAGAGTGGAAGGAAAATCCTTCTTCCCCGCCATATCATCCAACGGCTGGTCCCCGGGCGGTGGGCGTGGCCTATGCGGCGGCCAACACCGTGCGGGGCCAACCGGTGGTCATCAGTACCAACTTAGATCCCAGCCCAGGGCCTGGTAATCCCAATGCCAACCTGGCCTGTTGTGTGGGCAAACCGGATTCCGGCCCACCGCCTGTACCGCCTTCGGGCAACCTGATCTTTGGGGCGGTGTATCAGCACGCTACCGACGGCCTGGTGTTTGATGCGTCTTTAGAGCCGGACTGTCCTGCTCCGCCCCAACCTCCCCTGCATCATGCGGTCCGTGCCCAGGCCATCGTGCCTGTACCCAGCCTGTGGAGCACTATCCTGGGATCCAGTTTCCCGAAAGGCTATGTAACCGTCCAAGTAACGGCCATTTATGAATGCGGGGCTAGCCAGCCCCGGTTGGTCCGGGTGGATAAGTTCGAGTGTCCGTAAACGGGAGGAACCATTCTGGGACTGCTACTTTTGCGGGAATGACACGAAAGGTTTCCCACCAGGGGAGAGGGGGAAGGTCCCTCACCCGGCCTCGGCTTTGCCTCGGCCGGCCTCTCCCACCAGGGGAGAGGCGGGGGGATTCGTTCGGCTAAAGTGTTCCAAGTTTTCAGACCCTGGGAGCTAGCGTGGATAAGCCTTTAGAAGAGATTCGGTTATGAAAGCAAACAAGCCAGAGCGAGGATTAGCCGGTCGGCGGCGGGGTTCGCTGACGGTGGAACTGATCCTGGTGTTGCCGATCTTGATCCTGGTCTGTCTGGCCACGATCCAATTTGGGATTTTGATGACGGTGCACCAGGCGGTTACCCATGCGGCCACGGCAGCGGCCCGTGAAGCGGCCAAAGGGGCCTCGATCAGCCAGCTTGGCTGCATCGTGAACCAAGTGCTCAAGCCGCATAATCTCACGGTGGGCAATTGCGTCAGCGTGGTCCTAGAAGACGGCGTGGCCCCGGATCCGGAACAGGTAGGCACGGTACCTTGTCCCCCGGCAGGCTCTCCCTTGCCTGGCAATTCGGTGCGGGTGAGCGTGTGTGTGGATACGGATTGCAAGCCGTTTATCAATCCGCTTTCTTCATTCGGTTTCAGTCTGGCCAATCGGATTCTTTGCGAGCGGGCCGTCGTGCCGAAAGAGTAATCTCTTTTCTCGTTCCTGGGCCGAAGACCGGAAGGATTTTTCTTCCCCCCTTCCCCCCTTCTGAGGGCCCAAAATTGCTCTTGGCAGAAAGCTGGGGTGGGAATATCCTGGTTTTTCAAGAAATCTGGTTGGTTGGGAAAAGAGACGACGCTATTTTGCTCCTTTTTCTGAGCACATCCACCTTTTGGGTGGGAAGCCGAAAACTCCCGATCCTTCTCCAGGGGGGCAACCGAACATGTGGGAGTTGATCGCTGGCAGGAGGCTAGCATTTACTCATGGAAGTGGTAGTTTTTCTCCCCAATTGGGTGGGTGATCTGACGATGGCTACCCCGACGCTGCGGGCGTTGCGTGGGCATTTTGGCCAATCTGCCCGAATGGTGGGCATCGTTCGCCCTTATCTGGGGGATATTCTCAAGGGAACCCGGTGGTTGGACGAACTGTGGGGGTTTCAACCGAAAAGTCCGGCCTCATCAGAGCGGTTTTGGGGAATGGTGAGCCGGCTTCGGCAGGGACGGTTCGACTTAGGCGTGCTTTTGACCAATTCTCTGGGGACGGCCCTGTTGGCGGCATTGGGGGGGGTGAGAAAACGAATCGGTTACGCCCGGGACGGACGGGGTTGGCTGCTGACCGATCCTATCCAGCCGCCCCAGCAGGGCCGACGCATTCAGCCGACGCCGATGGTGGAGTATTATCTTCGGCTGGCCGAGGCGGTGGGGTGCCCGCCGGAGTCGCTCCGATTAGAGCTAGCCACGCTTCCCGAAGACGAGCAATCGGCCGAGGGGGTTTGGAGCCGGTTTGGGTGGGGGCATGAGGCAAGACCGGTGGTGCTGAATTGTAGCGGGGCGTTTGGGGCGGCGAAGCTTTGGCCGGTCGAATATTTTGCCCAGCTTGCCCAAAGAATCGTGGACCACTTCGGGGAACATGTGTTGGTCTTTTGCGGGCCAGGGGAACGGGAGATAGCTTGCCAGATTGTTCGGCTGGCAGAACGGGAGCAGGTGGTTTCGATGGCTGAGCAGCCGATGGACTTTGGGACGGCCAAGGCGGTGCTTCGGCGTGGACGGCTGATGGTATCGACCGATAGCGGCCCTCGACATATAGCGGCGGCTTTTGGAGTACCGGTGATCACTTTGTACGGCCCCTTGCTGCCTGTGTGGAGCCGAAATCCTACTCAACAGGCCATTGACCTGGTGGTGGAGGATTTACCGTGTTTGGGCTGCGGCCGGCGGATGTGTCCGTTGGGGCATCATGCCTGCATGCGATCGCTCACTGTGGATCGGGTGTATGAGGCGGTGGTTGGTTTTTTGGTTGCACGAGAGCGTCAGGCAGCTTAAATCACCCCAACGGCTAAGAAGTTTTGATCGTTGGAACACTTTAGCCGAATGAAGCACAACGAGCGCGTCCCTCCATTCGGCTAAAATGTTACGGATAATGGGGAAATCCAGTCTCAGGATGGATAAACGAGTGATTCCTGCTATGGGACGGTCCAAGGAGTACCCGAAGGGTTCCTGCCTGAAAGGGGACGGGGGGAAATCCAAGGATTCTTCATGTCTTCTCGGCCATCAGAAGAAGATTGGGATAAAGGCAGTTTGCATTTCGGCAAGCCTGCAAGGCCCGGTCTGCAAAGAGGACGGGCATGGTCTGTCTGAAGGGAAGGCAGAGGCGCAGAAGAATATTTGGGAGATGTTGGTTCCTGTGGGGGATGGGGCGATGTGGTGGGACCCGGCGTTTGCGCCGTTGCTCCGCCGGGCGGGCTTGGATTCGTTTGATGCGGTCATGAACTGCCAAACGGGGCAGCGGTTGCGGCGGTTGCCGGACCGGGAAAATTGGCGTCTGGAGCTAGTGCATCCTGGGGGCCATCGGGTGGGGGTGTATTTGAAGAAGCACTTGCCCGTAGGCTCCGAAAGTCGCTGGCGATGGCCGAACCGGACAGGGACAATCACGCCTGGCCGATGGGAGGCGGAAAATATCCACCGGGTCTGTGCGGCAGGCTTACAGGCGATGCGGGTGGTGGCTTTGGGGGAAAGGATTGGGCCAGACGGTCGGCACGCTTCTTTCCTCATGACCGAAGAGCTTACCGGGTTTGTGCCTTTGGACCGTTTTGTGGGGAGGTATTTTTCGCCGTCAGCGCAGCAGCAGGCCCATCAGGAATCCAGCGGGCGGAATCGAGCCCTGGACCGTTTGACCTGGCAGGTGGCCGAGACCGTGCAGCGGTTTCATCGGGCGGGGTTGAATCATCGGGATTTGTATGGGTGCCATTTTTTTGTGCGTCAGAGAGCGGAGGGGGGATATGAGATTCGGTTAATTGATCTGCAGCGGGTGCAGCATCGGCGCTGGTTTCGGCGGCGGTGGTTGGTGAAGGATTTGGCGCAGTTGGCCTGGTCCATTCCGGCAGAGTGGGTGGGCTGTACCCAGCGGATGCGATTTATGAAGTGGTATTTGGGGGTGGAGAAACTTCGTCCGGCGGACAAACGCTTGATTCGGCGGGTGCTGGCCAAGCAACAAGTTTTACTTCGGCGGTTGGGCCCTCCTGCAGAATTCCTCTAGGAGGCGAATATGAAGATTGGTTTAGTGGTTGAACATTTTGATCCCCGGCGTGGAGGTCTGGAGCAATGGTCGTGGCATTTTGCCCAGGCGTTGCTACAACAGGGCCATCAAGTGCATGTGATCTGCAGAAGTGTTGCTCCAGAGGCCGCAGCAATTCCGATGGATTGCCACCAGGTTCCCTGGGGATTAAACCGACTTGGTTTTGCGGAGGCTGTGGACCAAAAGCTCCGCCAGATGGATTTAGACATTATCCATGATATGGGCGCGGGGTGGTACTGCGACGTGTTTCAACCGCATTGGGGATCCTGGTTAGCTTTAGCGGAGCAGAAATTACTGCTGTTACCCCGCTGGCTCCGGCCGTGGAAACGGTTGGTGATTCGATATTTACCCAGATATCGGGAGATTCGGCGACTTCTGGAGCGGCAATACCGAAATGATGGGCGTATCTTTTTGGCCTTGTCGCGGCAGGTGGCCTGGGACTTTCAACATTTCCACGGCATTCAGCCGGAGCATATCCGCGTTGTTTACAACGGAGTGGATATCCGGCGGTTCACCCCTCAGAACCGCTCCCGATATCGGGGGGAAATTCGTCGGAAGTTTGGGCTAGATGAGCAAACGCTGGTGGCGTTGATCGTGGCGCACAATTTTCGACTCAAGGGGGCGCCGAGCGTGATCGAGGCGGTACGCCGGTTAGCCGCTCAAGGTCTTCCAGTCCATCTGCTGGTCGTAGGTGGAAAGCGGCGTCCGTCAACTCACCAAGAAAATGGGCAATCGCATTCCGATGGGCCGGTCAGTTTTGTGGGGCCTGTAGAGGATACAGCGCCTTATTATGCAGCCGCCGATGTTTATGTCCATCCGACGCTTTATGACACGTTCAGTCTGGTGGTCTTGGAAGCCCTAGCCAGTGGACTGCCGGTGGTAACCAGCCGATTCAATGGGGTCAGGGAGTTACTGCATTCGGAAGTGGAAGGGTATTTGGTGGAAGACCCTCTGGACCCCAAGGAACTGGCCGGAAAGATCGAGATTTTTTGCGATCCGGAGATTCGAGCGCAAATGGGTCGGGCCGCCCGCCAATTAGCCGAACAACATCCGTTCCAAAAAAATGTAGAAGAGATTCTATCGGTTTATGAAGAAACTCTCCGAAGAAATCTCCGAGGCCGCTGTGGAAACCGGGAGGGAAACCGCTGGGGCCCTTTTGTCTGTCGGAGGACATGCAGACCGGCCATGAGCGCACCTGCTTCTGGCCGTCCCAAGCCCCTTCAGGAGACTCAGGATGGATATCGGACTCGTGATCGACTATTTTGATCCCCATCGAGGGGGCGCCGAGCACTGGACCTACCAATTTGCCGGCTGTTTGAAGGCGGGGGGACATACGGTCCATATCATCACCCAGGCAGCAGGGGCGGCGGCTTTGGGTTTAGGGGTTCATGTGCATCCTCTGGGGCGGATGGCTTCCCGATTGCGACGGGCGGAAGCGGCAGAAGCCATGCTTGGCTCTTTGCATCTGGATATAGTGCATGATATGGGCATGGGATGGTCCGGCCACCTGCTCCAATCGGAAGATGGGTCCCGGTTGGCCCAATGGGAGAGGAAATTGTGGTTGTTGCCGCCGTATATGCGACCTATCAAACGGTGTTTGATCCGGTGGTTGCCGCGGTATCGGGAGTTTCGGCAGTTGATGGCTCGGCAGTTTGGGGATCCATGGCGGATCATTATAGCGGTCTCCAGGATGTGTGCGGCGGACTATCAGCGGTATCATCAAGTTTCCCCGCATCGGATTCGGTTGGTCTATCATGGCACCGATATCCATCGTTTCTCGCCCGAACATCGACATCAGTGGCGAGAACCTGTCCGGTCTGCGCTGGGGATCGCTGAAAAAGAAGTGGCCTATCTCTTTGTGGGCCATGATTATCTACGAAAAGGCTTAGCCACGGCCATTCGAGCGACAGGCCGATTGGTTCGGGAAGGATTTCCCGTCCGACTTGTCATCGTAGGCGGCAACCAAGCGGGCAGATACCAGCGATTGGCTCGCCGGTGTGGGGCCGGGGAAGCGGTGCTGTTTGTCGGCCGAGTCGAAGACCCTGTGCCCTATTATGCCGCGGCAGACGCCTTTGTACTACCGACTTTTTACGATCCGTGCAGTCTGAGTGCTACCGAAGCCGCCGCTTGCGGCCTTCCGACCATTACCACCCGACTGAATGGAGCAAGCGAGCTTCTGAGCGATGGGATAGACGGCTATGTGATCCAGAATCCGGCCGACGACGCCGCATTGGCCGACCGCATGGTCCGACTGCTCGACCAGCGTGTCCGAGAGCAGATGGGACAAGCCGCTCGACTCTTGGCCTTGGAATATCCCCTGGAGCGAAACTACGACGAAATCCAGGCGGTCTATCGGGAAATCCGCGTCAAAAGCAAAGCGGCTTAGTCCGGCAGCGCCAAGTTACCAGAAAACCACCCTCCGTTGGGCTGATAGCAGCCAGAACAACCCAGCCGGTTGTACGAAAAGGGTAACACTTGAGCTGAATGGAGGAGACTCTTTTCCCTCTCCCTTGGCCGTCGAGAGGGTTAGGGTGAGGCCCCCTCTTCCTCTCTCCCCCGGCGGGAGAGGGTGAGGGGGCGACGTGCCACAGCCTGCGCAAGCAACAGTCCAGGCTTATTCCCGCGTAAGCGGGAACCCAGGAAACATGGATTTTTACTCCTTTCTGGATTCCTGCTTGCGCAGGAATGACACTCCTCCATACTGTGTGGGGGCTACCCACCAGTTCCTGAGCCTACTTTCGGGACTGCCGCTCTGGCGGCAATGGCCCCCCTTGTATGTCATTCCCGCGAAAGCGGGAATCCAGTTGTTTTTTCCTGGATTCCTGCTTGCGCAGGAATGACACATCGCCCCCTCACCGGGCGGTGCCGAAGGCACCACCGGCCTCTCCCGCCCTTGTATGTCATTCCCGCGAAAGCGGGAATCCAGTTCCCCTTCACCCGGCCAGCCTGGACGGCTGGCCACCCTCTCCCACTGGGGGAGAGGCGTACCTGGATTCCTGCTTGCGCAGGAATGCCACATAGGGCCGGCCTCTCGACGGCCAGGGGAGAGGCGAGTAGCTCCATTTGGCGAAAGTGTTACGATGGGAAAAAGGGATTTTCGGGACAGCCTCTCCGACAGGGCTGAAGGCCATTTAGCCGCTGTGGTGGGCCGTGTAAAACTCCAGCATGAAATCCCGAAGGCGCTGAACGCCTTCGATCGGCATGGCATTGTAGATGGAGGCCCGGCACCCGCCCACCGACCGATGGCCTTTCAATTCCGCCAAATCTCGTTTTTTCGCCTCTTGTAAAAAGGCGGATTCCAATTCGGCATTGGGCAGGCGGAAGGTAACGTTCATGATGGATCGGCTTTCCGGGGCTGCATGACCTTGATAAAAATCGCCGCACTCATCCATCACCTCATAAAGCATCTTTGCTTTTTGCCGGTTGATCTGGTACATCTTTTCCAGTCCGCCCACGGTCTGAAGCAGCCAATCCGTTGTCAACTTCACGATATAAACACAAAAACAGGGCGGAGTATTATGCAGCGATTTCGCTTCCGCTAAAACTTTATAGCTGAGCATCGAGGGCAAATCGGCCGGGGAACGTTCCGCCAAGTCTTTCCGAATGATCACAATGGTCACCCCCGCCGGCCCCGCATTCTTCTGCGCACAGGCATACAAAATACCATACTTCCGAATGTCCAACGGCCTACACAAAAAATCGCTCGAAGCATCACACACCAACGGAACCTCTCCGCTGTTCGGTTCGGCGGCAAACTGAATCCCTTGGATTGTCTCGTTGGAGGTCATGTGGAGATAAACGGCGTTCGGATCCAGATGGAGTTCTTCTTGGCGAGGTATTCGGGTATAGTTCAGACTGGCGCCATCCCAGGCAATGCGAATCCCCCCTTGGGTTTTCGCTTCGGTCATGGCCGTTTTCGCCCACGTGCCGGTGAGAATATAGTCGGCGGATCGGCCGCTGCCCCGCAGCAGATTCATCGCTACCATGGAAAACTGCAATCGGGCGCCTCCCTGCAAAAACAGGACATGATAATCGTCCGGAATATTCAGCAGTTTGCGGAGATTGGATTCGGCGGCCTCAAGGATTTCCAAAAATTTGGCCGACCGATGGCTAATTTCTAAAATCGATATCCCCACTCCAGGTAAAGCCAGCAAGTCCCGCTGCGCTTCTTCCAACACCGGCAAGGGTAACATGGCCGGTCCAGGCGAAAAATTAAACACGCGCTTTTCCATCTTCTATTCCCTTTGCAAAACCTATCAAACGATAGCGTTTCCCACCGAAAATCGGTAACATTTTAGCCGAATGAAGGGGCACGATGTGTCATTCCTCCGGAAGCAGCAGTCCAGGCGTGTTCCCGCGCAAGCGGGAACCCAGGAAACATGGATTTTTACTCCTTTCTGGATTCCCGCTTGCGCGGGAAGGACACTTGATGGGGTAGCAAAAATTGCCGCGGCTTCCTTGGGCTAAAGTGTTACAAAAACTTTATTTTATGCCATTCCGAGGGGATTGGCAATGCGAGGAGTTCGGCTGGTGATGTTTTTCTCACGGGCGATTCCTTTATTTCTTTTTGGCCAAGGCTTGGCTGAGGATGCGTGCCGTGCTTTCTCGCATGATCCGGGGATCAACCGGTCGGCCTTCCAAAAGGCAGCGGCGAACCTCTTTGCCGGAAATAAAGACCGGTTTTTCGTCTGGATGGTTGTCCATCAGATCCACTCGGCCGATCGACTCATAATAGGCGGCAAAACCGACCCGGAGTGGCTTGATCTTTAAGTCGCCTTGAAGCCGATCGAATTCCTCCTGGGCGTCAAAGTCGCCCCAGATAGGGGCGCCGTCGTGATAAGGGGCGTCGGCATGTTTTCGTCCGACAATCAAATCGGTAAAACCAAAGTTCTGCCGATAAATGGCGTGCATAATCGCTTCGCTCGGCCCGGCGTAGAACATCTTGATATCCAGCCCCAGCAGAAGGACCCGATCGGTCAGACGTTGGCCTAAACGGGTCCAAAGCTCTGGATCGCTGTCGCCCTGACCCAACAGTCCCTCGTTCAACAGGGCCATATACGTTTCCATCCGAACTTCCGCCGGCACATCATCTTCTTTCGTTTCGCCGATCAAAGGATTCAGACATGCACCGGCATGGTGTCCCTGCCGAAGAAGAGTCTCCAAGCCATACACTAAGGCGTATTCGTGGGCCCGGTGCAGAGGATTCCGGGTCTGAAAAGCCACCACCCGGGTCCACCCTTTTTGGTGTAAGAGTTGGCGGACCTCTCGGGGGGAGAGGACATAACGTCCGAACCGGGGATGTTTCGGTTGGGGGAGGACCCATACCGAACCACCCAAAAGATGGGTTTTGTCGGCGTCCGCCCGCAGTACCATATCGGCGCCGGGATGGTCGGTCCGCTCTGTACGATAAACCCGTATTAGATATTTCCGTTTGTCCCAAGGGAAGACGTCCGTGATTTCCAACGTCCCGACGATTTGGCCGGAGGAATTGACCAGGGCCGCTTCCTGACCAGCCCCTAACCGCCGCGCCAGTTCCTCCGTTACGGGCAAAGCCAAGGGAATGGTCCAGGCATACCGGCGCCCTTGATAGACAATAACCCGCTCTTCCAACACACGGTCATAGGTCTGCGCATCCATCGGGCCGATCGTGGGGCTTAACGCACCGTCGCCCCACCGATAGACGGTCGAAAGATCGGCGTCCGAGACGGGAACTTGCGGGAGTCGCTTGGCTCGGTCCAGAAACTGCTCTTGCTCTTCCGCCGGAACTGTCCGACAAACGGGTTCTTGAAGATCACCATGAGGAGGAATCAAATCTTGCATAGCAGCAACCTGAGACGATGGGAACAAGCCCCTTTTCCCCCAACCCCGGCCTGATCCACCTGGGCAAAAGTTTGCCTCCGGAAAAAGGGCACAGGGGGAACATTTTTTGGACAAATAAAAGAATTCCAAGTTTAAAATGCCGCAGAAGAATTGGCAAGGGTTGGTAAACTTCAGGGGCCTCTTTAGGGAAAGACCACCGGCCGTCGGGGGACACCAGGAAATGGAAACCGCACTTTCCGTAACATTTTAACTTGACTGTATCTACTGGAATTAATTACCACAATCGGTTGGGTTGGAGCCGATTCTTACCCCCTACAAGTTGTGGGGGCTTGGCCGGGTAGATACAGTCAAATTAGCCGAATGGACCCATTCGCTTCTCCCCTGGCGGGAGAGGCCGAGTGAGCCTGAAAGGCTGGCCGGGTGACGGGTTCCACTGCCGCCAGAGCGGCAGTCCAGAAAGTGTTACTGCCGCCAGAGCAGCAGTCCAGAAAGTATCATTCCTGCGCAAACAGGAATCCAGAAAGGAGGAGTAAAAATCCATGTTTCCTGGATTCCCGCTTGCACGGGAATAAACCTGGATGGCCGCTTACGCAGGAATGACCCATCGCCTCCCACCATTCGGCTAACGTATTCCACAAAATAGGGTTCTGTTTTTCCATTCGGCTGGAAATATGCCCCTTAAGGGAAGGATGCCACATTCTAGAAGGTCTCGAACCCCCCATGACAAATCCTTCCAAGGAGATTATACTAAAAGAAACAAGGGGGCTGGTCATCTGATCGGGGGAGAAAGGCTCTTCTGGAGGTGACGTCTCTATGTCCGGCAAGATGAAGATTCCTCGCAAGGCCAGGCAAACGGTTCGGATGCCGGCGACCCGATTTCCGCATTTGCAGAAACGACTTCGACGTCAGCGGTCTCCAAGCCCACCGATACCCAAAAAGGGTGGGAAATAATTCCGAAACTTTTCCAAGCGAAGGGGTATGGATAGGCACGGGCTGGGGAAGAGCAAAGGGCTTTGGACTAAAGGCTTGCAGCGATGGGATACCGCAATCTTCAGGAGTGCCTTCGGGATCTAGAGGCCGCTAAACAACTGGTTCGGATTGACCAACCGATCGATCCCTATCTGGAGGCGGCGGAAATCCAACGCCGGGTGTTTCAGGCCCGGGGTCCGGCCATTTATTATGCCCGGGTGAAAGGTTGCTCTTTTCCCATGGTGAGCAATCTGTTTGGCACGATCGAGCGGGTTCGATACATTTTTCGAGACGCGCTGGATCAGGTGGCCCAAATGGTCCAGTTGGGGATCGACCCGTCCGATCTGTTCCGTAAACCGCGGTTGTTTTTGAGCATTCCTTGGTATGTGCGGTATGCCCGTCCGAGGTTTGTCCGGCGGGGTCCTGCCCTGCAGGGCCAAATCACCCTGAATCAATTGCCCCAACTTGTCTGCTGGCCCAAAGACGGCGGGGCCTATATCACCTTGCCGCAAGTTTATACCGAAGACCCGGATCGTCCCGGTTGGCAGTATTCCAATCTGGGGATGTATCGGATTCAGATTTCAGGCGGCCAATATGAGCAGGCGGTGGAGGCAGGTCTGCATTATCAGATACATCGTGGAATTGCGGCCCATCATGCCGCCGCTTTACGCCGAGGCGAACTCCTCCGGGTCAACGTCTTTGTGGGGGGCCCCCCCGCCATGACCGTCGCCGCAGTCATGCCCCTCCCGGAAGGTGTTTCCGAACTCTCTTTTGCCGGTTTGTTGGCCAGACGGCGTATCGACATGATTGAACGCCCTGGCCATTTGCCTATTTTAGCCGAAGCGGATTTTACCATAACCGGCTATCTGGAGCCCGGCCGACTGCTGCCGGAAGGCCCCTTCGGCGATCACATGGGTTACTACAGCCTCCAGCATCCTTTTCCAGTTCTTCGGGTGGAACATGTGTATCATCGGAAGGATGCGGTCTGGCCGTTTACGGTGGTGGGCCGTCCGCCGCAGGAAGATTCGGTCTTTAATCAGTTGATTCATGAGTTGGTGGGCCCGGTAACGCCCAAGGCGATTCCCGGCGTCCATGCCGTCCATGCGGTGGACGCTGCCGGAGTGCATCCGTTGCTATTGGCCATCGGAAGCGAACGCTATATTCCCTACGAAGACCCCCGCCGACCCAGAGAGCTATTGACCTTGGCGAACGCCATTTTGGGCTATGGACAAATGGCCTTAGCAAAATATCTGTTCATTGTCGCCCAAGAGGACAATCCGGAATTGAGCGTTCAGGATGTGCCGGAATTTTTCCGCCATCTGTTAGAACGGGTGGATTATCGGCGGGATTTGCACTTTTACACGGCCATGACGCCCGATACCTTGGATTATACAGGCCCGAACTGGCATGAAGGATCGAAGTTAGTGATTGCCGCGGCAGGTCCATCGCGTCGATCTCTTCCGGTGGCCTTGGACAGCCGAATCCATGTGCCCGAAGCCCTCGGATTTCGGGGCCCACGCCTCTGTCTGCCTGGGATTTTAGTTGTTCAAGGGCCGCCGTATCAAGGCACGCCCCAACAGCCGGATATGGCCGTCCAACGTTTCTGCGAGTCTTATACTCGCACCGACGCGATCAATAATTTTCCGTTGATCGTCATTGTGGATGATAGTGGATTTGCGGCGTCTCGGCTGGAGAATTTCCTATGGGTTACATTTACGCGGAGTAACCCTGCTACGGATGTGTATGGGATCGAATCGTTTACCACCGCCAGACACTGGGGATGCCGGGGGGCGTTGGTGATCGACGCCCGTCTCAAACCGCATCATGCGCCGCCTTTAGAGGAAGACCCTGAAATCCGTAAGCGGGTCGATGGATTGGCTGCGTCGTTCGGCCCGCTGCATGGCATTATTTAAGCGTCCTTGGAAGCCTCGGTGCCTTCCGCGTGGACTTGGCGTCCGGAACCATTTGTTTTTCTAAAGGCGGCTGGGCGTCGAAAACGGCGTCAAAGACTCCGAGACTACTTTTTCCACAACCAAGAGAGAAGCCGTCTTGTTTTTTTCTGTTGTTGCGGCTCCCAAGAAGTGTCAGGTTGCGGGTCATCTTCGGCCATCAGATACGCCCGCAGACTGAGCAGGACGTCCCGGGATCGAGCCACCAAATCCATCCGCCGACGATCGCGGCTTCTTTTGGGCACAATGGCGACATGGATTTTGGTTTGGGAACGGGATAGGCCAGAGAGCCGCTCTTGATCCCTTGGCAGATGTTTTTCCTTCATGCGGATATCGAGAAGAAAAGTCATGGGGCGATCGGTAGCCCGGCGGGACCGACTCGGACTGGAGTCGATTTCTAATCGGATTTGGTCCTGTTGAGCGGAGACGATCCGGCCGCAATGATCCGCTACAAAGCCCCGGAGTTTTTCCATGGCCAGAGACATGGGTACGGGAGTAACGAGGCGTTGTTGGAGAAGGACGTCCGCTTCGGGAGGTTTTTGTTGGAAAAGGTTCCAGAAGCGGGGTTCTTCGGAGGATTCGGTTCCGGCGCCCAATTGGACCACCTGATTGCGGCCGCGGGATTTGGCCAAAAGCAGCGCCCGATCCGCCCGCCGAAGCATCGTTTCCGGGGTATCGCCAGGTTGGACTTCGGTCACCCCGAAACTGGCAGTAACCTGATTTCCGCCTAAGCAGGGCAGACGGAGTTGGGCGAAGGCTTGGCGGATTTCTTCGGCCCGGCGAGCGCCGGCAGCATTATCGCAATGGGCGCAAAGCATCACAAATTCTTCGCCTCCATACCGCGCCACCAAATCGCCGGAACGTGCAGCGTTTTTCAGCAGCCCGGCCAGGGCCTTAATGACTTCATCGCCTGCTTGATGTCCGTAGGTGTCGTTGATCTTTTTGAATCGGTCCAGATCGCAGATGATCAGACAGCAAGGGAGCTGCCGTTCGAGATGGGTCTGGATAAAGGTTTCATAAACCCGGTCGAACTCCGCTCGATTGCCCACTTGGGTCAGTGGGTCCAAGGTGGCTTGCTGATGGAGATTTTGGCATCGTTGTTCCAGCGAGATTTCCGAAGAGGCGTCATGCAGAAGAAGAATGGCCCCCTCCGTAGCCCGTTCCGTGCCGACCGGAATAAGGTGCACATCCACCGGAACCTTTCGTCCGCTTCGTCCTGTCAGGGTGAGCCGCCGCAACGACTGTACCCCGGAACGAATGACGCACGCCGCCGGGCAATCCTCCGGATCGATCAGCACGCCCCTTTCATCCCGAATCTGCAGCAACTCTGGAGACCACAGACGGCCGGAGACAGTTTCCCAGCTAATGCCGGTCAGCCGTTCGGCCCCATGATTCCATAATAGAATCCGCATCGCTCCGTCGATAAAGACGACTCCGTCATACATGTTTTCCAGAAGACGTCCTATAAATAAGTCCATTAAATCCGGTTGTCGCGCCAAGCCCAGATTGCCGCGGAATCCCCAGATTCGACTGGACGTGGCATAGTCGAGCGTCTCCAGCCAGCGGCCAGCGACTGCCTGCCGGATGACGCTTAATCCCAGCTCAGCAAAAAGGGCGAACTGCTCAACCAGAGCCGAGTCAAACTGGGCGCCAGAACATCGGAACAGTTCCGCCATCGCTCGTTCCCGCGACATGGCCGACCGATAGACCTGCTCGGTCGTCATCGCATCGAAGGCTTCTACAATGGTGAGCATCCGAGACCCCAAAGGAAGCTCCTGGCCCCGGCGATCGTATCCTGAGCGAGAACCATCATACCAGGCACCCGCATACTGAACGATTTCTAGCACTTCGGGCAAAAAACAACTGGCCCGCAATATCTCGACCGTGTGGATTCGGGCGGCGTCAATGAGCACCCGCTCTTGGGGTTCCAAAGGGCCGGGCTTTAGAAGCACCTCGTCCGGCACCCCAATCAACCCTACATCGTGCAGAAGCGCGGCGATTTCCAGAGCTTCCCGCTGGCTGGCCGAAAGCCCCATATGCTCCGCCCATGCAGAACAACACATCGCCACCCGAAGCGCATGAGCGGCGGCAGGTGGAGATTTGCACCGTAGGGCCGCAAATAACCCTGCGCCCACCCCTAAACGGGATTGCACCAGAAGATCGGTCCCCACCGTCGGGCTCTTCGCCCCGACCGCCGCACCCTCCAACTCCTCCAACAACGAGCCGACTTCGGAAATAAGCTCCCCCGCCGACTCCGCAGCAGGCGCCCTGTTCTCAGATAAGGGTTGCTCTGTTTTTTCCGTGGAGCGTGAAGCGTCCCAAGAAAGAGTAGGCTCCGATCGGTGCGGCATACAAGATCCCCGCCCAAACACAAAATCCCCGAGTTTTTCCCGCTTTCCTAGAGACTCTCGCTAACGTCTGATCCTCCTCATTACAACTCTAGGTTACAGCCGATCAGGGGGCAAACAACTTCCTACGATACAGCCTACTTCCGGCTCACCGGGCTGGAAAGAAAAACGATGCTTCCTTCCACCGAGTTTCCCTACGGAGGGGAGTCGGCCTGAAGTGTTGCTTTTCGGCAACATTCCCCGTCGCTAGATCGCTCTGGACGCCCCCACCAAGACGTTCCTCTAGAGGATCGCTCCAATCCCAGAGCACAGACAGGGCCGAGCAGACAAGACTTCTCCCGATGCGTCTCCATCCCAAGCTACAGGATATTCCAGCCCTGAACGGATTTTATGGATCTTTGGATGGATTGTGAAACGGCCCGCGGGAAAATCTCGATTTTTCGGGACCTTCCGAGGCTGCGCCCAGTTTCGTGATCGTTACAAAGATCAATATTTCTCCGCTTGGTCCTGGTGGAGGAGAGAACCGTTCTTGTCTGGAGAACCGTTCTTCCGAACCGAGGCGGGATCGACAAAGCCTGCTAACAGACGGGCCCGCACCGGATGCTGCAACTTCCGCACCGCCTTAGCCTCAATCTGCCGAACACGTTCTCGAGTTACGGAAAATATCTTCCCTACTTCTTCTAAGGTATAGGCATATCCATCGCTCAACCCGTACCGAAGTCGAAGGATTTCTCGTTCTCGGTAAGACAACCCCGCCAACGCCTCGTTGATCCGATGCTTGAGCATATCATAATGCATCTCTTGCAGGGGGTCTTCTTCTCGGTAATCTTCCAAAAACTCGCCGAAATAGCTTTCTTCGTGGTCCGTGAGGGGTTGATCCAAAGAAAGGGGTTCCCGATTCATCTGGAGGATATTCTCGATCTCTTCCAACGTCAGACCGGCCTCTAGGGCCATTTCCTCCAACGTGGGTTCCTTGCCTCGGCGCTGGAAGAATCGTCTGGAAGCAGCCCGCACCTTACCAAGGGTTTCGATCATGTGGACGGGGACGCGAATCGTTCGACTTTGTTCTGCGATAGCGCGGGTAATGGCCTGGCGAATCCACCATGTCGCATAGGTGGAAAACTTAAATCCGCGGCGATACTGAAATTTATCCACCGCCCGCATCAGACCCGTATTGCCCTCCTGGATCAAATCCAAAAAACTTAAGCCGCGGTTTCGGTATCGCTTGGCAATCGACACCACCAGCCGAAGATTCCCCGCCGACAGCCGACGCTTGGCCGTATCATATTCCTCTTGCAGCTGCGCAATCTTCTGCATTCTGCGGCGCAAGGTGGAGGGACTTTCCAGAGTGATCTTCATCAAATACCGCAGCTCTTGCCGAACCGGCTCCATCCGATCCCCCGACGCTTGGATCTGTTTGAGTTCCTCCAACCGGCGGGAAAGCGTTTCCATCCGAGCGGCAATTTCTCGAAACCGCTCCAGCAAAGGCTGCAACCGTTGGGTTCGTAGGCCCAATTCTTCGATGAGTCGGACGGCTTTCATCCGGCGATAGCTCAAACGTCGCCATGCCTTGGAGCGTTGGCTGGGCGGAAGACTCTTCCGCATGACGATCCGAAAGTCCTCCACGTTCCGCCGCAACAGTTCCCGCAGCGTTCGTAGATTCGGTTCCAACAGCTTGTACACCTGCCGCTTCGCCCGTACATTGGTTACCGAAACTTCGATCGTCCGATCCAACCGAAGTTGCCCGTGGTAAATCTTCTCCAACAGGTCCACCGCTCCGTGCAACATATAGTCGGTGGCTAACATGGTCAGCCGAAACCGCTCCCGACTCCGTTCGATCTGCCGGGCCGCTGTGATCTCTTCTTTGCGAGAAAGGAGCGGAATTTCCCCCATCTGCATTAAATAGATACGGATCGGATCATCGATCGAAGGCTCGCCCCCCAGGGCTTCTGTCTCTTCTTCCGTTTCTTCTAAGCCCGGCAAATCTTCCCATTCTTCTAAAGGTTCCCAATCGGACTGTTCCGCCCCAAGGGACTCCTTTTTCGGGGAAGACCTGGACCGATCGTTTTTGCGGGAAGTCCTTCTCAGAAAGGCTTCCTGGTTCCCATTACCTGAAGATTTCACCGTGATGCGACGCCTCATTCGGGACCCCAGACAAGAAAGGTGACACAAGGGAATAGTCTCGCCAAGCCTCAAATCCCATATCCAATAACCCGGTTTGCCACTGGCTTGGGTGGACTGCACTTGGAGTGCCAATATTCCATTTTAGGGGGGGCAAGATGCAAGTCCTTTTCAAATAAGGACTTAAATTTCATTTCCCAAAAGACTCCTCTTCCAGGGGAGAAAAAATGTTGCAATTTGGAAACACCTTGGTCCACTCCGTATGAACCCGACAACCTTTAAAAGCCCACACACTTGACACAAAATCCCTATCTTTTCCATTATCTCTAAACATCGCATCCTCACAAAACATATCCATCTCGCACATTTTGTCAATAGGGCAATTTCGATAAAATAGATAAAATGAGAATTATAAGCAAAATTTATACCCTTTCCGAATACTAAAAAACAACCCAATACCCCACCCGAGGATGAGAAGAAAAAGAAACGGAGAACCCAAAAAGCCCGCCATCCCTACTAAGTCCGAACGTCTCGTCCGGAACATAGAGCATTTAAAAAAGACGGGATTCCAGTTTCCCCCGGAATGACACGAGAATCCCCATGAGCAGCAGCGGACGTTCCGTCGGCCAATCCTTTGGAAACCGGGGACCCAAAGAGGGTAGCTTGACTGCATCTACCGGAAGTAATTACCACAATCTGTTGGGTTTGAGCCGATTTTTACCCCCTACAAGTTGTGGAGGCTTGGCCGGGTAGATACAGTCAAAGTAGGAATCTGTTTCTAGGGATGCCCCCGGACGGCCTGCGTGTCGTAAAGAGGAAGATACCGGTAATAGACCTCTAGGGTCATGATGGCGGCGGTGGTCGAAAAGAGCCGTCCCCCTGGACGGGTATGTTGGCCGTCAAAGTACCAACTGCCGGCCTCGTGCCCCTGAGAGGCCTGAGTACGGACCAGGTAATCCCGCATGGCGGGGTTCCAGCGTTTCCATTCCGTCCCCCCCCAATGATGAATCAGTTGGGTCGCATAATAGTTGTAATACATATCCTCTGGGGCAGGCGTCCATTGATCCACATATCCGATTCCCCGCCGGAGTGCAGGGTGTTCCGGCCGCCACCCCAAATACATCCGGCACAGCAGCCCAATGGCGGTGGTGCTTCGGCGAGGGGTGGGGTCCATATATCCATACACCGCCCCCTGTTCGCCCTGGACACTGTCCAGAAACTTCCAAGCCAAAACCAACGAAGGAGAAGGCACGTTCAGCCCTGCCATTTGCCCACTCCGCAACGCCATCAGTTGCCAGCCGGTTACGGTGGTATCGCCGGGTTGTCCTGGCAGATAGCGCCACCCGCCGCCCTTTTTATCCTGGGCATAGACGATGAAGTCTATCGCCTCCTGGGCGTACTGTTTCAGCAGCGGATCGCCTGTCATGGCATAGGCTTCCGAAATGGCGATCGTCGCCAAGCCGTGGCCGTACATCGTGCCTTCCATAAACTCCATGCCCCGGGAGGCTTTCACCCCTCGACTCAGGAGGTAGTAGAACCCCCGATGCACGGTATCCCGGTAGGGACCATCTTGATGCGTGTACCCAGCGCCTAAGAAGGCCAGCAGGGCCAGACTGGTAGCGGCTGTGGTGCTGGCGTGGGAGCCGGGGTTTCGGCACAAGCCCGGGCAATTCCCTTTCCGATGGTCAAAATCCCAGCCGCCATTGGACATTTGATGGGCTGCCAGCCACCGGAGTCCTCTTTCGACGGCATTTTCACTGGCCTGAGTTGCCCCCCGTTGCATGGCCCATTGCGTGCGGGTTTGAGGATTTCTGGCTTCCAGGCCCCCGCCCGGTACAAAACGGACCACCGGTTCGGTCATCTGCTGCCTGTCGGGAACAGAGGAGGGCTTAGGCTGGCCAGAAGGCGGTAGAGGAAGGGAAGCAGAGGAGCCTTTCGGCCAAGGGGGTTCGATTTCTACCGTCTTGGAGATTTCCACCAGCACAGGTTCCATTGCGGGGGTAAGGAACTGGGGTTGTGGGCGAAAAGTCGCCCCAGAATTGGCCGACTGAAATTCTTCTTCTGCGGCAGGCTCTGCCAGGCTACCCAGCCATTGGCCGGTGGGGCGGCCCCGCACACCGGGAACGGAAAATATCCAGGCCAACAGGCTGATCACCAGCAGATGGACGAAGAAGCTGGTGAGAAAGCCTGTTGTTTCCTTTCGGCCCATGGGAGCCCACCATGGACGAAGTTGCACTAGCCCGGCATCCTCTGTTGGGGCAGCCCTTTGCCAGAGCCATCGCTCCTGAGGCGTGGGAGGCGGCGGAATCTCCAAGGGGAGTACCGGTTCGGCATCTCCGGAGATGTTTTGGGTGGACCGAGAGCCTCCAGTCCCTTTTTGGCCAGAGCAGGAACGGTTTGAGGATTCTTTCGCTGAGGAAGTCAAACCTGGCTCGGATTTCCAGGGGCCATGGGAATCTGCTTGGGGTGGAGAAGACGGGGAGGTAAATTCCCAGGAGTTCCCAGTCGATCTGCCAGAAGACTCAAAAAAATTCGCAGAGGGGGAAGATCGGTCCACCACCGAAAAAGTTCACCTCAAAAATGGAAAAGCTAGATAAAATAGAACACCTAGAAAATTATAGACCACCCCCCTGTTCCATGCACTCTTCCCGGCGGCATGTGCCACCAAAGAGTTATTATATCTACCACTTTTGGGTGAATGACGGGCAGTTGGATTGTTCGCGGTCTTTCCCTAGAACGGGTTCTCGAAAGAAAAAAACGTAACATTTTAGTTTGACTGTATCTACCGGAAGGAATTACCACAATCTGTGGGGTTGAAGCCGATTCTTACCCCCTACAAGTTGTGGGGGCTTGGCCGCGTAGATACAGTCAAATTAGCCAAACGTAAGGGGCGTTGTATCATTCCTGCGTAACCAGGAATCCAGGTTTATTCCCGCGCAAGTGGGAACCCAGGAAACATGGATTTTTACTCCTTTCTGGATTCCTGCTTGCGCAGGAATGACACTTTCTGGACTGCCGCTCTGGCGGGAATGACACGCTGGGCTTAACCCGCCCCGGGGGGGAGAGGCGAGTGGCTTCATTCGGCTAAAATATTCCCAATCCGGGACTCTCAACGCCTTGGTGGAATGGGATAAGACCGCAGCCTACAAAAAACCCAGCATCCGATTCTTCCGCTGGATTGCCCTGGGGAGAGAATTCCCGAGCACCTCGATCGGCCGATTTCCCTAACAGGAATGCTCTGTGAAATACGAACCCCTTGCAGGGGAGGGGACTGCAAGGGGTTCGGGGAGAGCAAGAAGGCCAAGATGGCCCAAAACGTCAACGCCTTCTGGCCAAGGCCTTCTTTTTTTAATAGGTCCAGAGGGAACAGACCGGTTAATCGGCTTGAGCATCGTCCTGATCGGTAGGAGTGGCTTCGCCTGCACTGGCCGTAGCTCCTACCGGAGGTTCCTCCGGAGGCAAGGGACCGACGGAACCGACGAAGATCAACTGTTTTTTCCCGCCGACCTTTTTCACCCTGATGGTGATCGTATCTTTGCCTTCGAACTCCCCTTTGAGGAGTTCCTCGGCCAGAGGGTCTTCGACGTAATTTTCAATGGCCCGGCGGAGTGGTCGGGCGCCGAACTCGAGGTTCGAGCCGCGCTTGATCAGGAAGTTTTTGGCTTCGTCGCTCAGGACCAATTGGATGCCTTTTTCCTTCAGGCGTTCTCGAACTTTGCGGAGTTCCATTTCGACGACCTGTCCCAAGTCGTCCTGGGTGAGGTGGCGGAAGACGATCACATCGTCCACCCGGTTGAGGAATTCAGGTCGGAACACTTTTTCGATTTGTTCCAGCACCCGCTGTTTCATGCTTTCGTAGGTAGCGTCGTCGGTGGGTTTTTGGAAACCGAAGGCGGATTCGTTTTTGATGGCTTCGGCGCCGGCGTTGGTGGTCATGATGAGGATCGTATTCCGGAAGTCGATATTTCGGCCGAAGCTATCCGTAAGGCGTCCTTCTTCCATCACCTGCAAGAGCATATTGAAGACGTCGGGATGGGCCTTTTCGATTTCGTCCAAGAGGACCACCGCATAAGGACGGCGGCGGATTTTTTCGGTCAATTGGCCGCCTTCTTCATAGCCGACGTAGCCGGGCGGCGCCCCAATGAGTCGGCTCACATTGTGTTTTTCCATGTACTCGCTCATGTCGATTTGGACCAGGGCCTCCTCATCGCCGAAGAGGAACTCGGCCAGGGCCTTGGCCAACAGGGTTTTGCCTACGCCGGTGGGACCGGCAAAGACAAAGCACCCCACCGGCCGTTTGGGGTCTTTCAGGCCGCTTCGGCTGCGACGGACCACACGAGCGACCGCCTTGATCGCTTCGTCCTGACTGACCACCCGCTTGTGGAGTTCTTCTTCCATATGCATCAGACGCGTGGAATCTTCGGCCGTTAGCCGGGTCAGCGGAATACCGGTCATTTTGGAAACGACCTCGGCCACCACCTCATCATCCACCACCCCGTCGGTTTCGCGAGAACGTTCTCGCCATTGCCGCATGATCGTCTGTTTTTTCTGCCGGAGTTTGTCGGCCTGATCGCGGAGGGAAGCCGCCTTCTCAAAGTCCTGATTCGCCACCGCCTCTTCTTTCTCCTTGTTGAGCCGTTCGACCTCTTCGTCGATCTCTTTCAGGTCAGGGGGCCGGGTCATGCTTCGCAGATGTACTCTCGCACCGGCTTCGTCGATCACGTCGATGGCTTTATCAGGCAGACAGCGACCGCTGATATATCGGCTAGACAGTTCCACGGCCGCCTGAATGGCGCCGTCGGTGATCTGGACATGGTGATGCTTTTCGTACCGATCCCGCAGGCCTTTCAGAATGGCAATGGTTTCCTCTTTCGTGTTGGGTTCGACGATGATTTCCTGGAATCGACGCGCCAAAGCGCTATCTTTTTCGACATACTTCCGATATTCATCCAGGGTGGTAGCGCCGATGCACTGAATCTCCCCACGCGCTAGAGCCGGTTTCAGGACGTTCGAGGCGTCGATAGCGCCCTCGGCCCCGCCGGCGCCGACCAGGGTATGCAATTCGTCGATGAACAGGATTGTATTTTTGGCCCGGCGGACTTCATTCATGACGGCCTTGATCCGCTCCTCAAATTGGCCGCGGTATTTCGTGCCCGCCACCATCAGGGCCAAATCCAACACCACAATCCTGCGATCCATGAGGATTTCCGGCACATTGCCTTGCACAATGCGTTGGGCAAAGCCTTCCACGATCGCGGTCTTGCCCACCCCGGCCTCGCCCAAAAGGACCGGATTGTTTTTGGTGCGTCGGCAGAGGATTTGCATGGTGCGTTCAATTTCTCGTTCCCGTCCGATGACCGGATCGAGTTTGCCCTGTCGGGCCAACTCCGTTAAATCGCGTCCAAAACTATCCAAAGCGGGCGTTTTGGATTTTCGGGCGGGCTGTTCCCCCCCGGCAGGATTGAAAGCGCCAGATCGCTCTGGACTCTCCGCGCCCTCAATGGAACCATGCCCTAAGAGATTCAGCACCTCCTCCCGCACATCCTCCAACCGAAGCCCCAGATTCATCAACACCTGGGCCGCCACTCCCTCTTGCTCCCGCAACAGGCCGAGGAGCAAATGCTCGGTACCCACATAATTGTGGTTTAGGTTGCGAGCTTCCTCTACGGCATACTCCAAAACTTTTTTCGCCCGCGGGGTATGGGGAAGTTTGCCCATGGTGACCATATCGGGACCGCTTTGGACCAACTTTTCGACCTCCAGACGAATTTTCCGCAGGTCGATGTCCAAATTCCGCAACACGTTGGCCGCCACCCCGCTGCCTTCTTTGATCAAACCCAGCAGGATATGCTCAGTCCCAATGTATTCGTGGTTGAAACGTTGCGCCTCCTGATTGGCCAATTGCATGACCTTTCGGGCGCGATCGGTAAATCGCTCGTACATAGTCGCCTTTCTTTTTCCAAATTCAGAGATTCCCGCCAAGCTGCCTCCGGACAATCTATCAACCGGAAGCCAACCTCTTCGGAAGTCTCACTGCAACATGATACGTATTCTAGGAGGAATAAGGTTCGTTGGACAGGAGCGGCACGGGTTGGACTTTGCCTCACCGCTGCCTTGTCCTTGATTTTCCTCTACTCCTATAACTATTCTACCGTATCCGTAAATGTCCGGCGGTTCACGGCGGTTGGGGAAGCTAGAAGCGGAAAAATTGACGTTCCTTTGGGAAATGGGGATGTTTTGGGAAAACCCCTTTTTCCGAAAAGATTTTCCTGTCTCAAAAGAACTCCTAAGCGTTTAGGGTATGCTTACGTAATCGGTAGGAATCCGAATCTCTGGGGATTTTTTAAGCCCCCAAGGAGGAGAAAAAGAAACATAGTCTTCCGATCTCTAAGCCGCCTCGGAGGAAATTGGCCCTGCCCCCTCTGGAGTAGGGGCTGCCCGGACCTCTTGCCCGCTACCCGAGCAGGAGGCGTCGGAAGTGGGAAGTTGGGCCTTGGCCTGGCGGATCAATTCCCGTTCCCGATGGATTTCCAAGGCCCAAGCTCGGCTTGCTTCCAGGCGCTCCAATTGGTCCAACTGCCGGAGGGCTTCCTCCCACCTTCGCGTGTGCCGGAAAAGGGTGGCAATCAACAGCCGGGCTTCCACATCCCGCGGATTTTGCCGCAAAAGAGAGACCAGTTTTTTCTCCGCCTCAAACCATTGGCCTTGTAAATAGAACTCCATCGCTTCTAAAAAAAGGGCATCGGAGGCAGAAGAATGTTTTTGCGGGGGGAAAATTTCCCCTCTACAGGTGTAACTTGCTATCGCCGTACCACACCAGAGGAGAACAATCCCCCCCCATAAGGCGAACCTGGCCGGGCCCGAAAACCACTCCTTCCATACCAAACTGCTCACCAGAGCTAAATTAAGAAGGCCTGCCCCAAATAGGGCCCAGGCTAATCCTATCCATTTCCCTTCCCATAGGTTGGGCAACCCCGGCCAAACGTAACGAAGCCAATGTCTTTTATTCATCGACCTGGAGACCTGGAAGAAACACGTGAAAACACCCCCCTACAAGGGGCGCTCCCTAGCCCGTTCGCCCAGGATTTTAGTCTTCTTTCGCTCCTGGATCAAGCCAAATGAAGCCAAATGGAAGGGTTGCTTTATGCTTTATGGGGTTATGGTTTATGATACGGACGGGAACCCAGTCCGGGCAGCGTTTTGGGATCACTTCAGCCGGTTGAAGAAAAAGCCTGGAATTTCTGTAACACTTTAGCCGAATGAAGCAACGCGTCTCTCTCCAGGAAGCGGAGGCACTTTTGTTGTCATTCCCGCGAAGGCGGGAATCCAGAATTTCCTCCTCTACCCTGGGTGTCGAGAGGACCGCTGAGAGCGAAGCCGAGTGAGAAGGATTTCGGTAGCACAAGGAGCCTGGATTCCTGCTTACGCAGGAATGACACCTCGCTCTCCTCCAGTGGGCTAACGTGTTACGAATTTCTGATTCCCACGAAATCAGAAATCCAACATAGTATAGTGGTGGAAGAGATTTCGGGGGGAGGAGGTTGGAACAAGCCCAAGGAAAAGGGGGACTCTATGAAAAAGAGCAACATGTTAGCTTGACTGTATCTACCGGAAGTAATTACCACCATCGGTTGGGTTGGAGCCGATTCTTACCCCCTACAAGTTGTGGGGGCTTGGCCGGGTAGATACAGTCAAATTAGCCGATTGGAGGGGCACGCTGCTCACGCCCGCATCGGACCTCCGAAGCAGGTCCCTCCAAAGGCTTCTTCCTTCGGATAAAATGTTACAGAAAGAAAAGGGGAGGTTTATGAGTATTTTTCTTGTATATTTGGGGTTATGCGTGATAGAAACAGGTGGAGGCGAGACAGGAGAGGTCCCCTCCCCACCTACGACTTATGAACTTATGATTAACGGAGAAAGTTTTCTTCTGGAGGCGGGTCGGCTTGTCAAACTCCCCAGTCAACTCCGTCCGGGGACGGTCTATGAAGTAGCCATTCGTATTTCACCGGTCCAATACCTCCGGCTCAACCAAATCCGGCTGGCTTATGACCTGCGAACCAAAGTGGAGGACAATCGGCAAGCGGAGCGTCGGAGCGTTCGGCTGGCGCATCCGCAGAATTGTCATATGTTGATTACCGAACTGGGCGACCCCTTGGAGCCGGCGGATCGAGAGACGGCACTCCGGATGCTCACGGAATCGGTAGTTCAGAGTTATCGAGGCCGCCATATCCCGGATAACCGAATGGAACTTTCTCGGCTCGAAAACATGCTTCTTCCAGGCGCCGAAGCCCGAGGCGTCCAAATCCGCTATCAGGACGCCCACGGAATTGAACATCGCTCATTGGTCTATCTCTTGGTGGGAAAGACGTTTACTTGCTCATGTATTTTTGAATATCTTCAGGCGGACGAGGCGAGCGTGTTGCCGATTGTCAAACGAACTTTGGACTCCGTTGAACCGATCGGCCGGGGGAGGGCCGAAGGAACGCCGTTGGAGCGGCCCAAAAAGTGAATCTTGGCTCCATTCCGTATGGAAAATCCAGAGACGGCGTCCGTGGTTTAGGCTGCTGTCCATTCCCGGGGGAACGCCTCTGGAAATTGCTTGGGCGGGTGGTGGTGCTTTCCGAGGTTCGACTAGCCGCAGACCGGAGCAGATCGGTTCCCCGGAAAGGAGGCCCACAGGGGGCAGCGGGGAGGGAAGCATTGGCGGGGTTAGAAAGTTGGTAACATTTTAGTTTGACTGTATCTCCCCGGCCAAGCCCCCACAACTTGTAGGGAGTAAGAATCGGCTCTAACCCAACAGATGGTGGCAATTACTTCCGGTAGATACAGTCAAATTAGCCGAATGAAGCGATTCGCCTCTCCCCTGGCGGGCTAAAGCCAGTGTGTCATTCCCGCCAGAGCGGCAGTCCAGAAAGTGACATTCCTGCGCAAGCAGGAATCCAGGAAAAAACAACTGGATTCCCGCTTTCGCGGGAATGACATACAAGGGCGGGAGAGGCCGGTGGTGCCTTCGGCACGGCCCGGTGAGGGGATTTCGGCAGCATAAGGGGGCTGGACTGCTGCTTGCGCAGGCAGTGACACCTTCCTTCGGCTAAAAATGTTACCAAATAGCTTTCCTTTTCTATCCCTGTTGGGTGCTCAGGGCAGAGCGCAGCTTCAGGCGGATCGGGTACGACAGCTTTCCGGTAGGTGGGCAGGGGGAAGCCTACCGTCGGGCGGGGCCGAAAGAAACCTCTCCCTGGGAACTTGCCCCGGACGTACTCTGTTAGGGAGAACCAGCGACTTGTTTTGCCCAGGGGCTGTTTTTATAACGGGATTCCAGCACTTGGCGTGCTCGGGCGGCTCGTTCGGGTTTATGAAGTTGGGTCCATAGATCGACCAGATTCGCCAGGGCTTCGGCATGAAGTTCCCCGTTGGCAAAATAGAGCAGATCCACATGCAAGAAAGCCATGAGGGCTTCTTTGTTTCGACCGGCTTTTCGTTCGATGGCGCCTAAGGTGGTATAGGCCCGGGCATGAAGGTCTTGATGTTCTGCATCCGCGACGGCGATAATGCCTTGGACGATTTTTCGGGCCTCGTCTGGATTCCCTTTTTCGGCTAGACATCGGGCTTTGCCTAGTTGGGCTTCCTGACGATACAGATCCGCCTGAGGCCCTTGAGCCGAGATAGAAAGCACCTTATCGAATATCTTCTCCGCGTCGTCGATTTTATTTTGGGCCAGAGCCAAACGGCCCAGAGCGACCCCAGCCCGAATTTGGTAGTCCGGCCAAGGAGTTTGGGCCAGGGGTTTATAATAGGCTTCCGCCTCTTTATATTTCCCGGCGGCTACGAGGAGGTTGCCGATCAATTCACTGGCTTCTAAGTAGTGGTAACTGCCGGAATTTTTTTGAACGAAAGCGATCAGGTTTTTTCCGGCTTCGTTGATGTCGGCCGATCCGGCCAAAGCCAATTTGGCCAGGCAGTAAGCCTTGTAAAAATCGATCTCCTGTTTCAGTTCCGGTCGATCCAGTTCTTCCGAGGGGATTTTTTTGGGATCATTCAGGATATCCAGGGCATCTTGATACCGACCGCCGGCCAGCGTGGTGCGGGCGGTATTCAAAGCGACTGGTTCTCCATGAAAGGTAATCCACTGAATTTCGTTGACCGGGACTTTGACATCCTGTCCGGCCTGGTCCACCACCACTTCTAAGGGACTTATTCTTTTGACAGTTCCTTGGATAGCGGAGGCGCCGATCCGGCGAACGGTATCCTGAGCCGAAACCGACGACGTATAAAGCCCCACAAGCCCTCCTAGAGTCAAAAGAACTTGTCCTACCCGATGAATTCTACGCATCGTTGGATTCTCCTTTTCTGGTCCAAGAGTCGATCTTTTTTCAAAAACAACGGATCCTGATTTCTGGAATGGTTGGTTTTTCGTAACAGTTTAGCAGTTTAGCCGAACGAAGAAGCCCTTGAAGGGACCTGCTTGTCAGGTCTGATGCCTTGGGAGGGATCCGCTTCAAATCCCCCCTGGGCGGGCCCGACAAGCGTGCCGCTCCATTCGGCGAAAATGTTACGTTTTTTCGAGATTTCTCCGATCTTTTTTCAGGGGACTCGCAAAAGAGGTCTCCGGATGGGTTCCTATTTTTTAGGGGCGGAAACCGTAGGGGAAGCAGCGGAAGAAGGACTTTTAGGTAGTCCTTGTGCAGGTTTCCCTTGGGTTTGTTGGATGCGTTTGAGCAGATCATTATATTTGCCGAACCATTCGGGGCCGCCCAATTCTGGCATCAGACGATAGACGATCATAATATCATCTTCGGCTTGTTGGAGAACGCTGGAGCGGCGGTCGCTGGTCAGGGTTTTGGCATATTCAAATCGGCAGACGGCCAAATTATAGCGTGCTTCATGGAAATAGTTGGACATACGTTGTTTATCCGCTTGACGTTCGGGGGCGTCCATGCGGGGGTCCATCATGAAGCGTTGGACGGTGCGGGCCAACCGGCCCCAACCCCAAATGGGCAACGTAAACTCCTTTCCATCTTTTCCTTTCGCCTTCAGCCCTCCTTGAATGGCGTAAAGATAATACTTGGCATCTTCCGCACCCCAAGATTGGCAGATATAGGCGCCCTCGACCTGGGCGTCGATCATCATCGGTTTTTCTTGGAGCACCAGGGTAATCGACTTGAGGGCTTCTTTGTATTGGCCGACCCGGCGGAAGCATTTGGCCAAGCGGAGCAGGATGCTCCCCCGGAGAGACTCTAATTTATTTTTTTCTTCCCGGATCGGTTGGATTTTTTCTTCCTCGGCCTTTTTAGCCGCTTCTTCTTTGATCTGTTTGAGTTTTTCCTCCAAGGGTCGGAGTTGCTGGTCGATTTTTTCGAGGTTTTCTTCGACTTGTTCGAAGAGTTTTTCGTAGGCGGCGACGGCTTTTTCGTAATATCTTTTGGCGTCAGGCGGACAGGTCCGAACGCCGCCCGGATCTAACCCAGCGCCAAGACTCTGGAGAGTTTCTGCTACCCAGTACAAGGAATTCAAGGTGTTCTCAGGACGTTTTGCAATGCGGTCGAGGAAGAGTTCAAATCCTTCCAAAATTTGTTTGGCGTCTTGTTCTTTGCGTTCTTGACGGAGCCGATTCAACGTCCGTTCCAATTCCAGTCCCAGACTGATATAGAGTTGGGTGAGTTTCGCTCCGCCTTCCGGGTCGGCCGCCATGACCTTTTCGAGGGTATTCATCACTTCTTCGGCTTTTTCCAATTGTTGTTCCGCCACATAAGTGCGGAGAGCGACTTTGAAGGTCTCCGCGCGGAAATTGGCGCGCTGGCAGACCGGGTGATTCGCCTGCACCAGAGCGAGCGGTCCGATCTGAGAATCTGTCAGCCTTTCCAGCGCCTTTTTCGACTGGCCTGTCTCGACATAGATTTGGGCTAAGGAAAGCACCGCACTGACCAAGGTATAATCCACCGGCGTCTGGTCGGTGATTTGTTTCCGAAGGCCTTCGATGCCCCGTTCGAGATACTGCTGGGCCTGTTGACGCATCTGATCCAGTTCGTCCTGTTTGGGACGTTCGTCTTCCGGAAGCCGAGCCGTTCGAACATACGCCGACCAAATGGCCTGCCCAATGAGCACTTCGGCTTCAGGTCTTTTCGGAGAATCGGCTGGCAGCCGATTCAGGTATTCCAGAGCTCTTTGGGGTTCTTGGTCGGCCACAGCGCTTCGCAGGAGCATGACCATAGCCTCTTCCGCTTCCGGGGCGCCTGCCCATCGGCCGGCGATATATTCGGCCAAACTAGTCATCCGGGCGGTTTCCAATTGCCGATCCGCATCCTTAGGCAGAGAGGAACGTAGTTTCACCCAACAGGCCAGGGCGATTTTAGCGCCGGGCCGAGCGCCGCCGCTGTTGGGATATTTGCGGGCGAGGAATTCTCCCAAAATGGCCGCTTCGTACAGATCGTCGGACAGATAGCTCAAATAAGCCAGGTAATACCGAAGGGTATTCAATTCGTCAAGAATTTCTTTTCGGCGTTCTGCGGGCAAGCCGGCGGCCAATTGAAGGGCCTGGAGAAAGTAGGATTTGGCCTCTTCTTGAGCGCTTTGGATGCGTTGCTCCAGTTCCTGTTTTTTCTTTTCGTCCAGGGCGCCCTGGCCGGCGCTGAGGCGTAATTCCATATCGGCGGCCTGAAGTTCGTCCAAAGCCGCCTTCCCATAGTCGCGGGCTTCCTCGTAGGTGCTGACCTGCATTTTCCCTTGCGCCAGTTCCCGAAGTCGGATTCGGGCGGCCATCTGATGAGGCCCTTCGTATCGGGCCACAAACCGATAATACTCCCGAACCATGTTATATAATTTCGGGTCTTTTTTATCCTTCTGCTGTTCTAAAAGCGCATCGCCCGCCTGAGCCGCATAAAACCGAATCGTCAATCCTTCCGGCGAGGTCTCTTCATCCCCCCGGGCGGTTCCGAGCCAGTCTTCCACCTTTTTCATCACATCCGCCAATTTCTTCCCATCCCGAAGCATCTCCAACTCAAGGAGAAGGACTTTATTTTTCAGGTCTCGGAAGGCTTTCGGTTCATCGGGTTGATTGGCCAATTCTTGGCATATCTGTTGGGCCGTTTTCAGCCCATCGGCGTCGCCTATTTCTTTGTAGCAGCGGGCTTCCCAATACCGAGCGTAAAGGCCAGCGAACCAATCCTTAAATTTTTCATAAACCTCTCTGAATTTTTTGGCGGCGGAAAACAATTGGTCCTTCGCCTCGTTGCTTCCGCGCGGATAGGTTTGGGCGATTTCATACTCTACCGTCCCCAGGTAGAGTCGGGCCATGGCCATGTTCCGCACGATCTCTTCAAATTCCTGTTTTTTCTTTTCGGGCCATTTCGGGTCGATCACTTTCCCATATTTGAGCCGTTCGTTGGTAAAATACCGCTCTAATTCAGTGAAAACTTGTTTCGCTTCCTCTAAATAATCCTGGGCCTCCTTCGTGAGTTTTTTCTTTTCTTCTGCAGAAACCGTAGGTTTGTTCGCTTGCTCCCGTTTGATCTTCGCACGCTCTACCAAGACATTGCCCAACTGCAAACGGGCATCCGGCGCCAGGACATGGGAAGGATTCTCCTTTAAAAACTCGTCAAACAGTTGGCGGGCCTTGTCCAGATATTCAATCCGATATTTCACATCCTGGGCGGCCAAGGAGGCCGTCAAGTTCGTCATGGCCGCCTCATAATTCAAAGTTTCCTTCATTTTTTCCGGACAGAATCGGCTGGTGCGAAGCCAGTCGATATAATCCAAGGCCGTATCAAAGTACCCTCTTTCTCGAAGGGCATCCAAGAACTTTTGGGCTTCCTCAACCGCCTGGACCGGCGTTGCACTTGCTGCCAATCCTCCAAACGCCAGTAAAAGCCTCCCTAGCCAACAGTTCCGGGCCATCATGTCTTCCCTCGCTGAAAAACGATTCTCAAAACTCCGATGCCTCTATCCGGTTTTGAATCCGGCCCCTGGTTTTTCCCAGACGCCTTCCGCCCTTTCTAGCCCCCCCTGAAGTCGCACTGCTCCGGAGGCTGGCATCCAAAACCTGGCAAAAACCGGGGAAAAATCCCGGTTCCTGCCAACGGCTTGGTTGACCCCCTCGGGTTCTTCGAACCCCACCTCTCTTCTTTACGGGAGCGTCCCTCATGGACGAGTCGCCATCCCTAATCCCCGTCCTGAGTCTCCCAATCCATCCTCATAATAAATTACCCAGAAACTCCCCAAATCACAAGGAAGGGACCTCAAAAAAACAGGAACATTTTAGCCCAATGAAGCAATTCGCTTCTCCCCAGGCGGGAGAGGCCGGTTTGGCGTCAGCCAAATCGGATGAGGGGGCCGAAGTGCCATTCCCGTGAAAGCGGCAGTCCAGAACGTAGCAGAACCCATATTGCCGGGGTTCCCGCTTACGGGGGGAACAAACCTGGACTGCTGCTTACGCAGGAATGACACATTGCACCCCTCCATTCAGCTAATTTGACTGTATCTACCCGGCCAAGCCCCCACAACTTGTAGGGGGTAAGAATCGGCTCCAACCCAACCGATGGTGGTCATGACTTCCGGTAGATCCAGTCAAGCTAAAAGGTTACGAAAAACAGGGGGACAAAGCCTTCTTTTGGTCCTCCGGCGCCAGCAACTCCTTCGTTTCCATCGGAATCTAGCGAATTCCGCCGGGACGATAAGGTTTTGCCGTAACCGCTTTTTCCAGTAGTTGCATCATCTGTTGCACGCTGGGCCATGCCTGGAGGCGACTATCCAATTGTCGGCCCGCTTCCAGGACGGCTTTGGGGTGCCCTGCCGTGGGAATCCAGCCGGCAAAAGGACTCTCTCGCAGCACCTCAGCGGTCTGGGCGGCCAGCATCGCCGCCTGAAGCGGCAGGGGAGATTGTAATACCGTACTAGCCACCTGTTTCCGCGGGAGCTTCTGTTCTACCGATTTGGATTGGCCCGTTCGAGGGTCTCGCCAGGACAATTCCGCAGTGGCAATCACTTCATTGGCGGGTCCCGAAGCAAGCCGCATCTCATACAATACCGTGCCCGATTGTCCGGAATAAAAATCCGTCTCTAGTTGGGGGGGCTTTAACCCCACAATCGCCTTCGACTCATGGCCTAACAGACGGTAAGACACCACAGCCCTGGAGTTAAACCGCACCCGAAGCCGAACATCGGCCGCCACCCGCTGCGTTCGTCCCGTGATCGATTCCAACAAAGCCCAGAGAATCTGTTTGGCGCTGCCGGCCCGATGGGCTTTTCCCCCCGCTAGCTCAGCCAGCCGGGTTAGGTAGGGGGCCGGTTGATCGTCCAGCCGCTCTTGCCCTAAATCCACCACGTCCAGATGAATCCCCTCGGCCGCCGCTTCCGACACCAGGGACTCGACCCTCTGGGTTGCCGAGGAATCCAGCACCACCAGCCCATCGGTTAATAAAATCACCCGGTTCTGCCGTCCGGCTTGCCCTGCATACCGCCGAGCTACGGCATACCCATGGCGTAATCCCTCCGCGGCATTGGTCGAACCAGAAGGTTCCAGATGGGTTAAGACCTCGATTAACTCGGGTACATCTTCCCGGCGAAGGTCTTCAGCGGCTGGAAAAGCCTGCGTCTGAAAGAACACCACATGAATCCGATCGTTGGTTCCCAATCGAGTTTTGAGCAATCCAAGGGCATCCAGAATCAACTTCCACCGAGCCCCCCATTGCATGCTGCGGGAGCAGTCCAGGACTAAAGTGGCATCCGTTCCCGGCCGATCCCCATCCGGCAGCATCTCCGCTTGGACCCCCACCTGAAGCATCTGAAATGGCCCACCCCGAAACATCGAAGGGCCTGCCCACATCCCCAACCGGATTTGCTCCCCCGACCGGGGCATGGGATATCCATAGTCCATTGCCGCTAAAAACTCTTCGGTCCGAATCGCCTCCCGAGGCGGCAACATTCCCTGGGCCAAGTACATCCGGGCTAACTCAAAACTCGCCGGCGCTACCCCCAACGGTACCTCACTGATCGCTAAGGAAGGATCAGACGCCGGAATCACAAACGGATGCACTCCCCACCGGCGATACTCCCCCCAGGGAAATCCTGGCACTAAAGGGGGATCGACCCCACGAGGCGACGGCAACGGAACCGTCCAAAGGTCTTCCCAATCCATACTCCCCGGGCTGCCCATCATCGGCCATTTTACCAGCGTCTTCGCTAGAGTCAGATCCTCCCGGGCCACTCCCCATCGCCTCAGAGGCCAATCCGGCCTTGGAAGCACAGAGGGAGAAGATTCTGCCACCGATGGTGCGACTTCCACTCGCAGGGGATCGGGTTCCCATGAGAAAGAAGCCCCCGAGGAAGCCTCCCGGCCTGGGGACTGTTCGGCCAGCAGAGAGTTCATCGAGACCGGCTCGGCAATCCCGCCGCTGCGGACAAAGGGCTGCTTTTTCCCCCATTGATAGGACCACCCCATTTCCGGCAAAGCACCTACCATAGACATAGTCAATCCCAAATGCCATAGGCTAAACAGCAAAAATAGACTAACTGCTGTGGCCCACCCGTGCATACGAACCTGCCAAGTAGAAGTTCGGGGCAACCGTCGGAGTCGCGGCAAAAGACCAGCCGGAATCGGTACCTCCCGGAGCAGAGCATCTAACGTCTCATCTTCACAGAGAGGGAGAGGGATCTGCCGGAGTCGCTCAAAAAAGCCTTCCGGCAGAGGAACCGCCCTTAATTGGGCTTCCAGCCATTCATCCCTCGCATGGGAAGATTCACTCATGGCCTATCTGCTCTGCCTATAGAATGGGGGGTATCTCCAAGAGAAAAAATACGTGAAATCTCTGTTTTCGTAACACGTTAGCCGAATGAAGCAACTCGCCTCTCCCCTTGCAGGAGAGGCCGGCTGAGGGGTGTCCCTGCCGCGAAAGCGGCAGTCCAGTCGAGTGTCATTCCAGCGAAAGCGGCAGTCCAGAAAGTAGGAGAAATCCATATTGCCTGGATTCCCGCTTACGCGAGAACAAGCCTGGACTGCTGCTTGCGCAGGAATGACACCTCGTGCCCCTTGAGCGGCGATCCAAGGCCGATTCCTCCAAGGGGCCGCAGACCTGACAAGCAGGTCCCTCCCAGGGCATCTTCATTCGGTTAAATGTTACCTTTTCTGTTTCATTGCCTCTGCTGGATTCCGGCCGCTAATAGGGCTTCTCGAAGTCGCATTCGGGCGCGACTGACTCGAGAAAGCACCGTTCCGAGGGGTACCCCCAGGATTTGGGCTGCCTGTTGATGGGTTAGTTCGCCCACCACAACCAACAGGAGGGTTTCCCGAAGCTCTTCGGGTAATTGGTCTAATGCCCGCTGGATGGGATCGAGATAGCCTGTTTCGGGGGGTTCTGGGGAAGGTAAATCGGTAGGAAAATCGGAAGAAGAGGTCCGTTTTCGGTCAGACCCTCGACGACGCCAATAATCCGCTGTCCGGCGTCGCAAAATGGCTGCCAACCAGGCTCGCTCCCCTTGACCCTCCAGGAACCGATCCCGACTTCTCCAGGCGGATCGGAAGGTCTCCTGAACCATGTCCTCTGCCTCATGACGATCCCCCACCAGCCGGTACGCCAGCCGATACAAGGCCGCTCCGTGTTCCTCCACCAAGCGGTTAAAATCCGCAGGTTCCAGAGCCAACCTTCCTCTCCTTCCTCACCCCCCAGACTGGGAACCGCCTGGGGAGCCTTTCCTAAAATGCACTCGTTTTAGGAAGAGAAAAATATTCCCTATGCCAGGCAGATCAACATTTTATCCGGGTTATATGGGCTACCCCCCAATGTGTTTGTAGGGGGACAAAACGGAGACCCCTTCTGATGTTACGGTTCGGTTTATTGTGTCATTTCTGCGCACGCAGCAGTCCAGAACACCCCCTCCTGTTTGGGGCAGATCCAGGTTTGGGGCATATCCAGGTAAAAGAAAGATACCCCACCATTGGGGAACTAAGTTACCCCCTGTTCTCAGAACGAACTTTTGGACTCGGTCGTTACTTCGCTATTTTGCGTTTGGTTTCCCTTCGGACTCCCCATCCGGGGACCTAAAAGCCCCCGCTCTGGAGACGCAGATACCCTCATTCAGAGGGACATGTCCCCCCTAATGGGAATCAGAGAAAATGGTCCTGGGAGTTTTTTCGGGTTAATGAGCCGGGCGGCCAAAAATCCCGGTGGCATACCAGACTCCATTATCGCCTTTTTTCATATCATACCCGTACCTTGGATGGGCGGCCCGGACGGCACTCCAATGTCCCGAAGAAAGCCGCCAACATCGGACACACTCTATGGCCGCCTCTAAAAGATTCTGCCCCGGCCAACTTTCCGCGCAGACCTCTTGCGCCCATAAGCCAGACGGCAAAAGCTGACTAATCCGGTGAAACCGACTCTCCCAATGATGATGCCCTTGCAGCCGAATCCGCGCCTGATAGGCCGAATGGTTTTCGGCCTCTTGGGCTAAAAGGGTATCGAACTGCCCTGTGGTGCTGGCCGGTTGTTCTGGATGGGTGCGGACCGCATAAATCAGGGTACGTTGGGTGAGGGTACCCGGCGGCAGGTTCAGGATCACCCGCGTTTGATCCAGGGTATATAAACGCCCCTGGAGAAACGGAAAAACACTCACCACGGTCCCGTACTGTTTTTGATCTCGGTGCGCTAGGTCGATCATGGCCAGCCCCTCCAACCCTAGCATTTCGGAAAATGCCGGGTCTTCCAGGAGAACCACGGGCCGACCCTGTTGGGTGAGCGTGGCCTTTCTGGGCAGTTTCAGAAGTACATATTCTTCAAGTTTTTCCCGCAGAGTGGGGTCAGCGAGAACTTCTTTTTCAAACCTCTGGCCGAGAGAATCTTGCCCAGGATCGGCAAACAGAATGAGCAACATTCGGCCTCTCTGGTAAGCGGCCTGGTAAGCCGCCCCATAATCCTCATACCACGACAAAGGAATCGACATCGGGGAAGGGGCCGGAGAAAATTGTCGCGCCCATTCTCGCATCCGCTCCACATACCACTGCTGCCGTTGCGAAAGATTCCCCTGAGGCAAATCCAACATCACTTTGATTTGCTGGACAGAATAACAGGCATCGGGCGCCAGCGGAAAGGCTCCCACCACACACCCATAGTAAGGTGCTTCCGGATGGGCGTAGTCAATGATCACCACACCTGGTCGGCCCTCCATCGGCGCAAAGGAAGGATGTTGGATTAGAATTTCTTGTTTTCCTTGGATTCGAATCGTCGCGTCGAGAGGTAAACGTACACACACATAGTTTTTCAGACGTTCTTTCACCTCGGGATCGGCCAGGATGCGCTGCTGGAAATGCCTATCTACAGCGTCCGGCGAAGGCCGATGGAAAACAACCAGGATCATTTTTTTTTCCCGTTCCGCTGCCCAAAGGGCCTGTCCATAATGCGAAGTCCACAAGAGGGGAGCTACTTCCTGGTTGCTGAGAGAGTTGGATGGTTCGGGGCGACTCCATTCCGCTCCGCTCGCCCATGCCCCTGCCCAAAACCACCCCAGGATTCCTAGAACTACAGACACGTCGCGAAACCTAGATCCCATAGGCCCACTCTCCTCTGCTACAAACCACAGGTTGACCAACCAGCAAACCGACAAAGACCCAGCAGCGGCAGCGCATCGCCCTGCTTCGTCCATGAGTGGGTCATGGACGCCTAGGTTTCCCACCCAGGCCGGCAAAAAGGTTATTCCAAAGAGCAATACTAATGTACAGATTCTCCTTCGTCCACGAAAAAGAAAAACCTCCCGAAAAATAGGTGAATCCCAAGGGCGTATTTCTTTTATTTTCCCCAGGTTGAAGGGATTTTGCAACGTTCTTTTTCCGAAGGCAAGAATCCCTCGTAAAATGGTCCATTTTTGGGAAAAATGGCGCTGAGCGTCTAAAGCTCAAAAATTAAGGAAAAATCCAAGGGAAATTTTTAGGCGTTCGGCTAAACAGGGGCCAAGCCGCCGTTAGACGGCGTATTGCAAAGCTCGCTCGATTCGGGCCAAGCAAGCCTCTCGGCCCAAAATGGCCAAGGCGTCGAACATCCCCAGGCCGACCGTCGATCCGGTAACCGCCACCCGTACCGCGTGGATGATGTCGCCGAGTTTGATTCCCTCGGCCATGACGAAATCGTGCATCATTCTTTCCAGCGCAGACGGCTCAAAAGGTTCGACCTGAGCCAATCGCTGGGCGAACCGACGGAGGCGATCGGCTAGACCGGGAATACGTAAACGTTTATCCACAGCTTCCGGCTCGTATTCCAATTGATCGTGGGGCGTAAAAAAGTAGCCGTAATCCAAAATGTCCCCAGCCGTCTTGATCCGATCGCCTGCCGCCTGGAGAATCTGAGCGATTTTCCGAAGAACCTCTTCTGAGGCTGGATTCGCCGCCCAGCCGACCTTTTGCAAGTAGGGAAGCACCATCTGCACCTTTTTCTCCATCGGCACCGCCCGCATGTACCGATCCTGAAACGCCCAGAGTTTTTGCGGATCGAAACTGGCCGGGGCTTTATTCACTCCCTCCAAAGAAAAATGTTGGATCAATTCTTCTCGGGTAAACATCTCTCTTTTGTCGTCCAACGACCAACCCAAAAGAGCCAAATAGTTGACGATCGCCTCCGGCAGGTAGCCGACGTGCCGATAAAAATCCACCACCACGGGATTGAAAATCTCCAGATCGGTGGCCAGTCCCAGCCGGGCGGCGATCCGGCGGCCGTGTTCCACCCGTTCGGCAAACTCTTTGTTTTTAAGGTATTTATCGAGTTTGCGTTTGCTGAGTTTGACGCGACTTCCCGGTTCGGCCACAAAGGGCAGATGGGCGTATTGAGGCAGAGGATATCCGAGGGCTTGGGCAATAAAGACTTGTCGCGGTGTATTGGATAAATGTTCCTCCGCTCGGATCACATGGGTAATTTTCAATTCATAGTCATCCACCACGCTCGCCAAGTGATACAGACACGTTCCATCGGCTCGTTGGATCACATGGTCTTGTTCTTGCGACCAATCGAATTCCACCCGCCCCCGGATCAAATCCTCGATCACCAACGTTCCTTCCCGGGGCATCTTCAGCCGAACCACCGCCCGCCGACCTTGAGCCTCAAACCGCCGAGCGTCTTCTGGCGTCTGGGCCATCCAACGTCGGCTATACACAAAGGGCCGTTTCTCCCGTTGGGCCGCCTCCCGTTCCGCTTGGATTTCTTCCGGCCGAGCATAGTCCCGGTACGCTGCCCCCACCTCCAAGAGACGCTGGACCGCTTTCTGATAAAACTCCAACCGCTGGGATTGGTAGTAGGGGGCATAAGGGCCCCCGACATCCGGCCCTTCGTCCCACTCCACGCCTAACCACCGCAGACCGTCCAAAATCGGTCGCAGGGCCTCCTCCACATGCCGCTGCTGATCCGTATCGTCGATCCGGAGGATAAACTGCCCCCCATGCCGTCGGGTAAACAACCAGTTAAATAGAGCTGTCCGCACCCCACCAATATGCAAATACCCAGTCGGACTCGGAGCAAAACGTGTTCGTACCATGATCCTTTTCCCTAATGCCTACCCTCTTGGACCTCTGCCTAGATACGGCATCCCTCAACACTCTAGCTGCTCGATTCCAAGAAACTCATAAATACCCCACCACTAACCGCAAGGGAATGGGGGGTAGAAAAATCCACCGAAAACCGAAGACTCCATAGATGGAAATATTTCTATGATCATGGAGCCCTAGGCTGCCCCCCGCACCGCCAGAGGACTTTTCCTATTCAGTAAGGAAAAGGCGGCAAAAGAAAAAAAGAAACACTTTAGCTTGACTGTATCTACCGGAAGTCATTACCACCATCTGTTGGGTTGGAGCCGATTCTTACCCCCTGCAAGTTGTGGGGGCTTGGCCGGGTAGATACAGTCAAATTAGCCGAATGGAGAGGGTGATGTGTCATTCCTGCGTAAGCAGCAGTCCAGGCATGTTCCCGCGGAAGCGGGAATGACCCGTTGGGTTTAGCCCGCTAGGGGAGAAGCGAGGTGCTTCCTTCGGCTAAAATGTTACGAAAGAAACCGGTTGGCCGTTAACCGCCCGACGATTAGCCTTCCCGCTGTTTCCGCAACTTTTCTAGTTTGCGGCGAAGGGCCTTTTTCTCCGCTTCGGTCAACCGACGCGGTGCGGTCCCCGAAGTTCCTATTCCCCCAGCCAATCCGGTGCTGGTCGGACTGCCAGGAGGATTCCCCGCAGAAGAAGAGCCTGCGCCCGACCCTATCCAAGCGGAAGACGATCCCGAGGGAAAGCTGGAGGTTGTGCCTGGGGAGGCAGGGGTGCCCCCCACAGGAAAATCACCCCCTATACGGGCAGTGGATGGGCTGGGAATCCCCTGGGGCGGATGGACAACCACCGACCGATCCGAGGCGAAGCGGTCGGAAACGGTGCGGACGGAAGAAGCCTCCGCGGCGGTTGCGGTGGTGTCGCCGCCCGAACGGGCTGAAATGCCCGATCGCTTTTGCCCGGGAGATTCCAGTCGGCCTTCCGCATCGAGGATGACATGGCGGGCGTACAGGGTCATAGCCAATAGCAAGAGCCAATCCCCAAGCATTTCCGCCCCCTCTTCCAGCATAATGCCCATGGACCCGGACTGGGGGAGTATCCATTCCAATTGGGCAGCCACGGCTGTGGCATAACAGATCGCCACAGCCAGAAATGTCCCGGCAGAAAGCAGGCATTCCCGCATATCGACCAAAAGTCGGATACCTACCCCGCCTAACAAGAAGAAATAAGGAATCGCCCACCACAACGATCCATCCCCGCCCAGACTCTGCCCGGTGAGCAGCGTCATCATCTTTTTGAAGCCTTCGTGCAGGCTGGCGGTTTCGTCCAGACTCATCAGCAACCAACAGCCAGCCGCCCAAAGCCAAATTCGATACCGTCCCTGATAATCGTCCCGGCGATACCGCCGCACCAAATAGACGATCCCCGATACGCCGGAAGCCAAAAGCAATGTGGTGGAAGAGAACCAGACCGCCAAAGTTCCTTCCCCGTCCAGATCAAAGGCTTCCACGGTGCCGTCGGTGGTCCAGGGGGCTAACCGAGGCATCACCGCCCCATAAAGCCACTCTAACCCCCCAATAATACCAATCCCCAAAAGCAGCAGGAGGCCATACGGCCAAAGGGAGCGGGGGATCAGATCAGTCAGACGGGGTATCTGGTCCATAAATGCAGCGTCCCCATAGTGCAGCGAGATGGGGCGAGTGCGTTTCCGCCGGGGGCGTTTGCGCACCGGGGGAGTCTCCGCCGACGCCGTCGGCTCGCACAGCAGCAGTCGGCGTCGATCATCTCGTTGTCCACTACCTCGAAATAATACAGATGGATCAATCGGCACGGTTCAATGCGCCAGGGGATCATATCAAGAAACCCCCCTCCAGAGAATGGCAATTCCGCCCAAAGCCCTGAAGCGGGGATAGTTGGACATCGAGGCCCCCCTTGTTCTGGGGAACAAGCTGCCTCCTTTTACGACTAGATGTTCAGAACACAGGTTTCTTTTGACTTGTCGGCAATTTTTCCCTGGGCGATGGAATTGGACTTCATTTCCAAAACCAAGTTCCGAAAGATTCCTGGTCTTCTCAGACTTTTTATTTTGTGTATTTTTTATATATTTCCGAAATTTCGACTAATCATTTTGCCTATTTTTTCTATACGACCCATTTTGCAGCATTAAAAATCTACCTTCCCAATGCCCGCCATTCCTAGATTCCTTGCCTTCTTTGATCCTGCGTCTTGGAGTTCCGAAGTCCATCCGAATATCCGAACCAGAGGAAACATTGAATACGGTCTATCTGCCCCCTTTGCCATTGACCGTCTAAGACCTTCTGGATACGCTTGGGCCTGTTAGGCAATCGGCAGAGTAGATTTCTAAGTAGCCTAAAAAGGCAGCCCGAACATGGGGCGGGGTATCTCCGGCATGGGGCTTCAACAGATCGGATGGATCGGAGCCGTGGGTTGCCTGGCACTGGGACTCCAAAGTTGGCTTTGGTGGATTTCGCCGGTCCCCAGCCTGGATGCTGTTCGATTTGTCCGCTCGGCGGCTAGGATCGAGCACATAGGGCTGGCCGAGGGTCTCTGCCAGGTTCGAGAAGCCCCCTTATGGATTGTCTGGCTTTGGGCGGTTCATCAGACGGTCATCGCTCTTTGGGGGGAAACGCCTTGGGCATGGGCTTGGAGCGTCCAACTGGCTGCCCTGGTCCCGCTGGTAGCAGGTTTTGCATTGACGGCTCGATTGGCCATCCGCCTGTGGGGAACAAGGCGGGGAATCTGGGCCGGTTTATTGTTCTTGACGCTTCCGGAAACGGCTCGCTTGGGGGTGGATGGATTGAGCGATTCGCTTCATTTAGCCTTCGCTGCCGGGGCGATCCTGGTTTTAGTGGAAGCGGTAGGCCGGGTGGGGAGAAAATCGGCCTTTTTATGGTCGGTTGCGGGGGGAATCCTCTGTGGACTGGCCAGTTTGGTTCGCGCAGAGGTTTTGGCGATTGGAGCGGCTTGGGTAGGGACCTGGGGATTCCTTTTTTGGCAACAAAAGCATCGGGTAGGGCTTGCAGAACTTCTTACCTTCCTAGGGCTATTTCTCCTCGGATTCGGAGGTGTCTTAGGGACCTATGCAAAAACAACTCGGATCGCCTCTTGGGAGCAGTGGAGACAAGTCTGGTCAGGGTCAGGTGAACTGAATCCCTCCAGAAACTTCAGTCCACCATCGCTTTCCACCCCTTTGATTCTGGGCAGTCAGAGAAACCCCTTGCCGGAGCCTGCAAAGTCGGAGGCCCCCTTGCCGGAAGCGGAAAATTCGCCCCGGTGGAATTTCCCCGACGGAACACCGCTCTGTTTTGACGCCAAGGAACCTTCGGTCAGTATCCGCCGTCGAGGATGGGGAAAGATGCTCCTTCGCAGTGTGCATAAAACGGCCGATGTGTGGGGGTATTGGGTGGGGGTATTTGCTTTGGTCGGCTTATGGAAAAGCTGGAGAAATTGGCGACGGCAAGCTCGTCCCATCCCACCGGAAACCATTTTTCTGCTGCTTACTGCTGGGGGCGTTTTGGCAGGAGCTTTTGCTTATGGGGCTGGGGTCGGGTATCTGGAAGCACGGCATCTGCTGCTCATGGTGGTCTGCGGAATTGGCGCCGCGGGGGCAGGCGTCGATTGGGTGGGACGTTGGCTAGCCAAACGACTTTCCTCCACCTCGGTAGCCGGCCGGAAAAACCAACCGGGCCTTTCCCCTTTCCCACGGCTTCCGCATCTCCAAGCCGAGAAGGAGGCTTCCGCACAGGATACCGCTTCTTTGGATAAAAGCCGCTGGGGAGGCCGACTGCGTCTTGTTCCGTTGGGAGCGGCGGTGTTGGCCTCTCTGCTGGTTCAGGTGGGAGGAGTTCATGGAAGCCGATTGGGACATCGGCAGGCGGGAGATTATTTAGCCCATCATGCATCCGGCAACAGCATCGTCGTGGATACCCGGGGCTGGACCGGGCTGTATTCCGGCCGAACGACCTACCTTTATTCGGAATCGGCGGGGATATTGTCTGACCGTCGGTTGGAATACTTTGTTGTGGAGTCTGGGGAATTGGCCTCCGGGAGCCGACGCGCCGAGACCCTCCGGTTCCTTTTACAAGCGGCCGGCGAGCGGATTGGGGTTTTTCCCCACCAGGAGAATGCCGACGGAATAACGCCGGTGGAAGTGTATCGGTGGGATACCGCCCGATTTCAGAAGCAGAGAGCCGTCCTAGCAAAGCCCTCCAGTAGCTTGAAATCCCCCGAAACGCCAGGAGGCCCAAGCTGATGCGAGAAGAAGGCTGGTGAGACAAAGTCTTTTCGAGGAGAGAAAAATGTACAGTGATCTCCATGCCCAGACCTTTCTTCATACCGTGGTGGAGGTCCTGGACCTGCAAGAACCGATTTATACATTCGAATGGGAAGCAAACACTACCAGCCCACGGGAAATCTCTGGAGGAGGGTGCTCGAAGTCGGTTAGTTTTCTGGAAAGGGGAGGTTGGGGCGGTTGGGAAGTGGATCGATTCAGCGACTTATCCCGTTTGCCGTTTGGGGATGGTGCAGCCCGAACGGTCTTGTGCTTGGAAATCCTGGGGCATTTGGTCGATCCAGTCCGGCCAATGCAAGAGATGCAGCGCATTATGGCGCCGGGAGGCCTGCTTGTAGTGGTCGAGAGGGCACCGCCTGGAGAAGCGGCTTCTGAGGAAGTTCCCGATCCCTGCTGGGCAAGCCAGGGGGATGCCCTGGCAGAGCAGGCATCGTTATGGCGATGTACGCCAGCGGGACTGGCCCACTTGCTGGCAACGTTCCCCGTGATGCTGGTTGCTTGGCAAGGTCGGCTCTCTCAGCCGCATACCCTCTATGCCGTGGCCAAAAAAGCCCCCCTGGAGGAATCCTTTTGGGATCGGTTTGGACAGCTCAGCCGGATACTTTCCGAACGATTCCCTACCTGTCCTGTTCAAAAAGCCAAGAAGCCCGAAGGATGGTTTCGCCGGTTGGGGGACCGGTGGAAACGGATCAAAAGCCAACTACTCTCCCTCGTCAAAGGAGCAGGCCCAGAAAGAGAGGAATTCTCCATGGCTTATACGTTTTCCTTAGGGATCGAAGAAGAAGCGTTGGAGCGGTTCTCTCCCATCTTGGTTTCCCGAAAACTCCGATGAAACCGCTTCCAACAGGGCAAGTACCCTGGCGAGCGGAGCGGAAGTTATCTTGGGCATCCAGGCGTTACGGGGGCAGCGAGGCCCACAAGCCGCGACGCTCCTGACGCGCTTCTTGCTCCAGGAAGGCAAATCGCATTTTCATCGCTTCGGAATAACCGAACTCCAAGCGGGCCCGTGCCAACCCGGCCCGAAGAAGTTCCTCATTGAGCATCCGATCCCCCACCCACACATAAGCCAATCGCCGACCATAACGATCTTGCCGTTCTTTCGGATCCTCTTCCAATCGCACAGGTCCAGAGGCGAGAAACTGTTCTGTAAACAGAGCAGCTTCTCGGCTGAACGGCTCAGGGGGTTGCCCCGGTCGGCCCAGTTCAGGGGTATCCACTCCGATCAGCCGAACCCGAACGCCGTCCCATAGCTCAAAAGTATCCCCATCCAGGACTCGCCCGACCTGAACGGCAGAAGAACGGGTTGGCCCAATCGGACCTGGCGGCCAGACCCGCCTGTCCCCAAGCCGACTGAGCACCCCCAGCAGCCCCAGCAGGATCAGCAGCCCGACAAGAGATTTCGAGCGGGGCAGTCGGCTTGAGGTCCAACGGGGAAAAACCCTCCGTCGGCCTAAGCCTGACCGAAAAGCTCCCCGGCGTCCAAAGGGACGCAGTACCATGGCTTAGTTTTTGCTAAAATGCTCCATCAATTTGGCCGACTCTCGGCCCAATGGATTCTGGATAAACCGCTTATAACATTCCGGACACAAATCGAAACGAAACTCGCGATACACCTCCTCGCCCACGTCAGAGGAATCCATCTGATGGAGGTGTTCCAAATATTGTTGAATTTCCTCCAGATAATCTCGGTCGCTCTCTTCGGGCTGAACATCTTGGGGGTCTAAGGCGGCGGCCACTTCGATCTTCACCACATAGCGAATGTCCGTGTTGGGATCTAAATCCCGTTTGCAGCAATCACAAATATAACGAATCATGGAGCCGCTCCTTGCAAGACCTGAATATCCTGTTTGGGCACCCCGTCCAAACGTCGCTTCTCTCCATCCTACCTGCCAAGACAGACACCATGCAAGGGCGGATGGAAGAATTTTTCGGAACATTGTAGCCGAATGGAGGGGCACGCCGGTCGCGCCCGTGGAGTCGTACCTGTCAAGCGGCGAGCCAAGGTAGGTCCCTCCAAGGGCATCAGACCTGACACGCAGGTCCCTCCCGTTGGGTTTCATTCCGTTAAAGTGTTACAAAACCCAAAAATCCCAAGCGATTCCCGATGGGGCCTGGGTGATACCCGCTATGCCGGTGGGGAATTTCCTCATTCTGGATTCTGTACTCCTCTGGAGATTTCGGCGCCGCTCCAGAAACATGGAAAAGGAGATGGAGTAGCAAAACAAGAGAAAATAGGCAATTTGGAACTGCCCTTCTCCTCAGGTTCGTCTGACTTCCCCATCCCTCAGTTCTACGTCGTGCTGATTCAAGAGGTCCGGCAATACAAAACGTGCCATTTTAGCCGAATAGAGGGGGCAGGCTTGTCGTACCCGTCGAGCGGCGAGCCAAGGCAGGTCCCTCCAGTGCCCGTGGAGCGGGTTCATTCGGCTAACATGTTCCTACAAAAGTCCTTGCTGCTCACTGGTGGAGGGGTTCCATGTTTAGTAGTCCACTTCGCGGTGAGATTACGACTCGCAGAGGGGTTTCTTTTTTTCGGTAATGACCGGGCATTGGGCGGCCATTTCTGCGTTCAGTTGGATGTAATGCCGCCACTGTTCGGGCACTTCCTCCTCCGCATAAATAGCATCCACGGGACACTCCGGAACGCAGGCATCGCAATCAATGCAGACGGTCGGATCGATATAGACCATCTTTTCCCCTTCCCGAAACGCCTCCACCGGACAGACCACCACACAATTCGTGTACTTGCAATTTTCACACGGTTCACACACCACATGAGCCATGCTCAGCACTCCTTCCCAGAAACATCGAAAATAGCTGAACCTTCATCCGAGGCATACAGAACAAATATTCCCCTAAGCCATCCACCAACCTCTTACAATCTTAGGGGGCGCCATCGGCCCGGTCAATCGGCACTAGAGATTCCTACGCCTGTTTTTCAGAGACAAAAGGCGGATGGCCGCCAGAGCCGTTTGTCTGTTTCCGTAACCATTTCCCCGTTGGAAGCGGACTGCTTTCCCAGCGTGCTGCCTGCATCAACAGAACTCTAGAAGAAATCGACAGAACCTGGGAAAAATGCGTTTTCCTGCGAACAGCTCAGCTATGATCGAAACAATTGGTATTTCCGTGGGGAAGAGTATCGGGAAGAGAGATTACCCTCTTCGGAGGGGGGATTTTATATCTATTCTCTTGCATTCTTAGGGGCTTTTATTTACAATCGTAAATAGGGATAGGTGATGAGGCGAGGTGGGGTTGGCCCACCTGGTCGCCGAGTCGGCAGACTCAGGAAGGGGAGTAAGGGTCTTTATTTCCTCCTGGTCGGGGAACCTAGTCCGTGGCTCTGTCAGAAATTGACCGCAATCTGTTGGACCGTTGCTTGAAGCGGAAACCCCGGGCCTGGGAAGACTTTGTGGACCGCTTTCTGGGTTTGGTGTTACATGTGATAAAGCACACGGCTCAAGCCCGCGGGATTCACCTTTCGCCTCAAGATCGGGACGATCTGTGCGCCGAGGTCTTTCTGCAAATCATTCAGAATGATTTTGCTCTTTTGCGGCATTTCCGGGGGCAATCGAGTCTGGCGACCTATCTGACCGTGGCGGCCCGCCGGATTGTGGTCCGTCGGATGCTCGCCTTGCAAGGACAGAGCACTTTGGGGCAGAACATGGCCGCCCACGAACCCGTAGCCACTCAAGCCGATCCTGAAACCCCCCTGGCCAACCGGGAAGAAGTCGAACGCCTCCTGGCCCAATTGGAAGACGCGGAAGCCCAAGTGGTTCGTATGTTCCACTTAGAAGGAAAATCTTACCACGAAATCAGCCAGGCGGTGGGCATCCCGGAAAACAGCATCGGTCCTATCCTCAGCCGGGCACGGGCTAAACTCCGTTCCGCCAATTCGGCCTCCTCCGCCGGCTGAGCAGCGGTTCCCTCTCTGCCGACCTTCTCTTTGCCGACCTTCTCCACCACGGCCTTTTTCTCTCAAAATCACCCCCGGGAAAGACCTTCTCCCCGCCTCTGGCCCCGGGAAGGTAGATCGTGTGGTTCGCACCCAGGCTCTTGGCTCCTGGTGGGGAACACCGTCCCGCCCAGTTCTTTTGCCGACTCGCTCGTAGGGAACACCATCTAGTAAGACGGTACATCTCGAAGGGAAAGGAGGAAAATCTTGTCCGCATCCTTCTCAGAACCGTCTTGACAGACTGGGGTTCAACCCAGTCGTTCAGAGACCTCTTTTCATTCCCATTTCCATTCTATTCATCTTTGCAAGACCAAAGGACACAAGTGCGGCTGAAAACCAGGGAGTTTAGTGTCTCTACCATTTGCGAAGATCAACAAGACCTTTTGGAATGGTCTATGGACAATCCCTTGCCGTGGAAAACAAGATGTCCCTCCGATTTACTTGTCGGCGTTGAAATCTTTTGTTAGGGTAGAAAAATTATTCTCCGCAAAAACTCCCCAATGCGTCCGTCCAAGCGGCAAAGTTTTCCGGTTCATTTCAGCAAGAGGCTAAAAAATGTCCGAGAGGTGCTTTCTGTCCGACATCTGGCGAGGTTGGTGCCATAGCCGATCCAGCAAGTACGAACAACAGCCAAGAAATCGGGGCGGTGGATTCCCTCGGCTGGTTGGGTCGCTGCGGTTTTTCTTAGGGACGATTGGATGCTTTTTCTTAGGGACGATGGGCGGCGGCGGGAACACCTGTTGGGCGGCGGAAACGGCCTCCGCCGAAGTCCTCGGCCGGGATATCCAAATGACCTGGCTCGATCTGGGAGTGGTGGGAGTGTATCTGGTGGGGATTGTGGGGCTGGGGTGTTGGGCCGCTCTGCGACGCAAAGGGTCCCGGGGGGCCGACTATTTCCTGGCGGGAAAATCGCTCGGTTGGCCCATGATCGGACTGGCTCTTTTCGCCACCAATATTTCGACCATCCACTTGGTCAGTTTCGCTCAGAACGGTTATACCTCTGGCCTGGTCTATGGCAACTACGAATGGATGGCTGCCTTTACGTTGGTGGTGCTGTCGTTATTTTTCGCTCCCTTTTATCTCCGATCCGGGGTAGCCACCCTGCCGGATTTCATGGAAAAACGATACAGTCCGGGGAGCCGAAATTTCTTGGCCATTCTTTCCATCTTTTCGGCCATTGTGGTCCATATCGGTTTTTCGCTTCATACCGGGGCCATCGTGCTGGAAGGCACGGTGCTGCCGACCTTCGGCATCGAGCAGCCGGAACGCTTTCGCGCTTTGACGATTCTCGGCCTATGCGGTGTAACGGCCATTTACACCATTGTGGGTGGTCTGTTGGCGGTGGTCGTAACCGAGTCGATCCAGACGGTGGTCTTACTGCTGGGTTCTTTGTGTATTACGGCGATCGGCTTTTGGATGATCGGCGGTTGGAGCCGGTTGGTCGAGCTGGTCCATCCGGTCAATCTTTCCATGCTGCGGGCCGGCAACGATCCGACCGAAACCACCTGGTACGCCGTGTTTCTGGGCTATCCAGTATTGGGGATTTGGTATTGGTGTACGGATCAGACCATTGTGCAGCGGGTCTTGGGCGCCCGAAGCGAATACGACGCCCGGATGGGGCCGCTGTTTGCCGGCTTTATCAAAATCCTGCCAGTCTTTCTGTTTGTGTTGCCGGGGGTGATCTGTTTAGGCCTGGTGCATTTGGGGGTGGAAAACGGCGGATTGCCGCCGCTGCCGACTCGGCCGGACGGCTCCCCCATGACCGAACGCACTTATACCCACATGATCCAAACCATGTTGTGGCCTGGGATGCGGGGGGTGGTCATTGCGGCTATGTTGGCCGCCTTGATGAGCACGGTCTCCGGCGCCCTCAACTCCATCGCCACGCTGGTCAGTTACGACATCTACCGTCGGTTCGACCCTCAGGCCTCGGAAGGCCGATTGGTTCGGGTCGGGCGGATTGTTACCTTCCTGGCCATGTGTGTGGCGGTGGGTTGGTCGTTGGTGATTGCCCGTTTGGGCGAGACGATCTTCCAGGCCATGGTGGACGTATTTCCCGTGGTCGCCCCGCCCACTGCGGTGGTGTTTTTGTGGGGGGTGTTTTGGCGGCGGACGTCGGCTCGGGCCGCCCTATGGACCCTGGTCGGCGGCGCCTGCGTCGGCATGATCATCTACGGAGCAAAACTGATGGAAAATTTCGGCCTGTTCCAAATCCTTTTGGGCCAATCCCTTCGCCAGACAAGCCCAGCCCTGGCCGATTTTGTAGCCACCAACGGCCTGTTTATGGCCTTCATCCTGTTTGTGGCCGAGTCCGTCTTCATCTGGGCTGTTTCGCTCATTTGGCCGCATCAGCACACTGCGGAAAGCGCTGCCCTGGTCTGGCGCAGGCCGTGGGATGCGCTTCGGGATGGATCGGTTCGGTCCGGGCTTCGGGACTATCGTCTTGTAGCCGCCCTGTTGGTGCTGACGATGATCGGCCTGTATTGGGGCTTTTCCAGTCGGGAAGTATATTATCCGATCCACGGCCAGGTCACCTTAGGCAGATTCCCAGTGCTCGGAGCGGTGGTGGAGTTGCAGACCGAGGATCCTCATCTGAAAGCGGAACTTTACACGGGCGTAAAAGGGGAGTACCATTTTGCTACGCCTCAGCAGGCGGGCGGGGCGCCGGCCGGTACCCGATACCGAGTCCGGATTCGCCCGGCGAGGGACTATTTGGTCCGTCTGAAGCCGATGGGCGCCGCGGGGAGGGCGTCGGAGGTTTCTGTTTCCTCTGATGCCTTAGCCCATACCTTGCCGGTCAGCCCATCGTCGGCCGAACTCCCGGAGTTTTTTGCAGTCGCCCCGGAGGAGATCGAAGAAGTCTTAGCCTGGATGCCGGCGGGTACTCCGGTAGAAGAACACCAACAAGAGGGCCGACGCATGTTCCGTTTCCGCATCGGCGAAAAAATCCACCAGGTAGCCGTTTCCTCAGATGCACGGGTCCGAATTGTTCGGGCCACTCCTGTGCCGCCGGAGTATCAGGAGTATGCCACGTCAGGGATCGAGTTTGTGGTGGACCCAGCGGCGGAAACTTTTGACCCGGTGCGGAAGGCGTTTCGGATCGACATTTCTCTACAGGCCGGGAAAACACCCGCGGTTGGACCTATCCGTCGTACCCAGCCGGGCGAGTAGATTCTTCCGTTTAGCTCTTTGGGGGCAGTTGCACTAAGACCTGATCGATCCGCAGGCCGCTCATCTGGACGACTTCCATCTGGAGGTCGTACCATTGGAATCGGTCGCCGACTTTGGGAATCCGATCCAGGACGGCCAAGACCAACCCGGCCACCGTATGAAAGGCCCGTGTTTCCGGCGTTCGGAGGTTTTCCCGACCCAGGCGATCCAAAAAATCTTCCACATTCATCCGACCATCCACCAACCAGGAGTGGGGTCCCTGCGGGATCATTTCCAACTCAGACTCCGGACGGTGTTCGTCGTGGATTTCGCCGACCAATTCCTCCAGGACATCTTCCAGGGTCACCAGTCCCTCGGTGCCGCCGTATTCATCCAGCACAATAGCCATCTGGACCCGCTTTTGCCGAAACATTTCTAACAGCCGATCTATCCCTAGCGAACCTGGTACCATGAGAGCAGGCCGAATCAACTTGCGCAGTTCGATCGGCCAACCCAGATGCTGTTGGCGGAGAAGGTCCTTCGTATAGACGAACCCGATGATATGGTCGATATCGCCTTCATAGACGGGTAAGCGGGAAAAACCCGCCATAGCCACAATCCCGATCACCTCCTGCGGGGGTGTATCAACATCGATGGCGTCGATTTCTATTCGGGGACGCAAGATTTCCCGGACCGTGCGATCTCCGAAGCGTAAGGCCCGCTGGGCCACCCGTTCTTCGCTGGGCGCAATGACCCCGGCCGTCGCCCCCATCTGAAGCCAATGCTGAATCTCTTCCAGGGACAGATCGGCAGAAGGCGGCCGTCGGCCCCGGACCAGAAAGATCACAGGGCTTGCCGCCGCCTCGACCAGCCTTTGCAAGGGCCGGAGCAACCCCACCCACACCGCCACTGGCCAGGCAATCCCTAGAGCCGCTCGGTCGGAAATACCGACAGCTAATCTTCTGGGAATCGTTTCCACCCCCAGCCCCCAGGCGAAGGCCAATCCAACCAGCAACAGACCAAAAGCGAGTTTCGAAGTCCACCCTTCCGGCCAAAGGAGCGGCAATTTTTCCAGCACCCCTTGCAAGGGCCTCCAGAGGGTGAGGGTAGCAAGGCCTGCCGCCGCAAGCCCTAAGACGCCTAGGGTCCATCGCAGGAGCGTCCAAACGTCGCTTTTCGGATGCGTTAGGTCTAAGGCTTTTTGGGCGGTGGATCGGCCTTGGGCGGCCCATTCTGCCAATCGACTTCGTGAGGCTGTCCGCAGAACGATTTCCGCCCAGGAGCATATCCCGGCTGTGATCAACAATCCCACTGTCAGCCCTACTGCGGTCGAAACCGACATGGAGGTTGACCTACTCTTCCTGTGAGGTCAAGCCCCATCTATTGATGGGGATCGCACCCTAGGTTGCTCTTTCTCGTATATTTTCAGAAGGGGGAGGGTCGCCTGCTAGCGGGGGCGGCTCAAAGCAGCCTGAGGAGCCCGCTTGAAAAGCCCTGAGTCCTCCTCTTAGGGGCCTTGAAAGAGTTCCGGGAATCCATTCTCCAAACGGCGAAAATGGTACCAAACCCTTCCCTGCACCCCCCTTTTTTATGGTATGGCATTCCCCGCTCTCCGAAAATAGGTATGGAGATAGCGTGACTGTATCTACCGGAAGTAATGCCCACCATCGGTTGGGTTGGAGCCGATTCTTACCCCCTACAAGTTGTGGGGGCTTGGCCGGGTAGATACAGTCAAAATAGAAACCTCTGAGGGCTTGGCGAGTGGCGGCCGGTGTGGGATAAATAGGACATATTTTGGGAGAGGGATTTTTGCCGCCATGAAAACGTTGATTTTAGGTTTAGGCAATCCGTTGGTGGCCGACGACAGTGTGGGGTTGCGGGTGGCCGCGGAATTGGCTCCCCGGTTGGCCGATCGGCCGGACATCGTGGTAGAAGAAGAGTATTGGGGTGGTTTACGGCTGATGGAACGGATGATCGGATATGATCGGGTGATTCTGATCGATGCGATGGTCAGTGGGTTAGAGCCGGGGAGCATCCGTTGGCTTGGTCTGGAGTCGCTTCCCACGCAACATACGGCTTCGTCGCACGATGTGAACCTGCCCACGGCCCTGGCCATCGGCCGACATGCAAAGGTCCCTTTGCCCCCGGATGAGGCCATTGAGATTTTAGGAATAGAAGTGCAAGATGTCCAAACTTTTTCCGAACAGTGTACGCCGGCCGTGGCCAAGGCAATCCCCAAGGCGGCGGCGGCTGTGTTGGAAAAACTCTCCCCAAGGGAACACGGGGCAAAATTTTCGGTGGAAAAATCTTCTGGTGATACCGGCTGACAGCATGTATCCCGGTCGGGAGTTTTTTCCTGCCGGAAGATCACGATTCTAGCCCTCCTACTCAGGCACTTTTTGGAGTTTTTGGAGAAATCCCCATGCATGAACTCGCCATTGTGGAGGCTCTCATGGAGCAGGTCCAACACGAGTTAAAAAATGCCGGAGCGGAAGGGCGGGTAGTGAAGCTCCGAGTACAGATTGGACGATTCTCCGGGGTTTCGGTCGAGGCATTTCGGTTTGCTTTTGATCTGACTCGGCCGGGCACTCCTTTGGCAGAGGCAGAATTGGAGATCGACCAACCGGGCGCTCAGTGCATCTGCCAGGGCTGCGGCCAACGGAGCGCTGTGGAAGAACTGGTCCTGGTATGTCCCTTCTGTGGGAGTCCTGAGATTCGACTGGAAGGCGGGCAAGACCTGATCCTACAGAGCATCGAACTGCAAGAGGCATCCCTCCCCCCGGAGACGATTTAGACCCTATCCCAAAGTCAGGCTTGGCGCAAGGTGGGTTGGATTTATCCTGGCCCCTGAAACCTTCTTGCTTTGAGGGATCGGACGGGGGGCCGGCATTTTGGGATAGGCTCTTAAATCGGTCTTTTGCCTGCCCGGCGACTCCCCAGGCCAAAAAGGCCCAAGCAGATTATTCTTCAGAAATCCCCATCTCCAGTCTCTATTTCCAACGCTTTGGGGCTATGGAGGATGGGGTATCCGTTGACCATCGGGTTTGGCCGGATTACAGTAGAGTTTTTGGACAGCCTTTGGGGCAGACCGAAAGGGGCAAAAGGCCCGGAAGAGGCCTGGAACCATTTTTCTGATTCAGGGTCATGGGAAGACCGGGTGCGGTCCGTTTCATAGGGCCTAAAATACTAATCTTTCTGGGGGGAATATATCCCCATGTTGGCTAAGCGGGTCATTCCATGTCTGGATGTCGATCAAGGCCGGGTGGTCAAAGGCACTCGGTTTGTCGATCTTCGGGATGCGGGCGATCCAGTGGAGGTGGCGGCTCGGTATGAAACGGAAGGAGCGGACGAACTGGTTTTTTTGGACATCACGGCCAGCCATCAAGGGCGGGAGATTCTCCTGGATGTGGTTCGACGGACCGCAGAGGTCTGCTTTATGCCTCTGACGGTGGGCGGCGGAATACGCACTTTGGAGGATATTCGAGACCTGCTTCGGGCCGGGTGCGACAAGGTGTCGATCAATTCGGCGGCTTGTCAAAACCCGGAGTTTGTTCGGCAGGCTGCCCGGCGGTTTGGCAGTCAATGTATTGTGGTGGCCATCGACCCCAAACGGGTTCACAGGGACGGCCGAACCCTATGGGAGGTCCATATCCACGGTGGTCGCACGCCCACGGGCCGGGAAGCGGTCGCCTGGGCCCAGGAGGTGGAACGACTGGGAGCGGGCGAAATCCTGTTGACCAGTATGGATGCCGACGGAACGCAAAATGGATATGATTTAGAGATGACTCGGGCAGTGGCGGATGCGGTGCGGATTCCCGTGATTGCTAGCGGCGGCGCAGGCCGTCCGGAGCATCTGGCCCAGGCCATTTTGCAGGGCGGCGCCGATGCGGTTTTGGCCGCCGGCATGTTCCATTTCCGCCAATACACCATCCAAGAAGTCAAACAGCATATGCAATCTCAAGGTATTCCGGTGCGTCTGTAAGATGCCGGCCAGCGGCAGGAGGGCAACTTCGGCAATTGCCCCAGAGACGCCCGCAAAGGAGAAGAAAAAAGAGAAAGGTAACATTTTAGCCGAATGGAGGAATCTATGTGTCATTCCTGCGTAAGCAGGAATCCCGGTTTATTTTCACGTAAGCGGGAACCCAGGCAATATGGAGTGCTTCTTTCTGGATTCCCGCTTTCGCGGGAATGACACCCTCCCCGGCCAACTTGTCGGTTGGCCGGTCTCTCGACGGCTACGGGAGAGGCAAGTTGCTTCATTCGGCTAAAGGGTTACAGAGAAAGAAATCGTCGGTAGATCGGCAAAGGGTTTTCCCAGGGAACGGAAAGCAATGGGAACGAAGGAGGGGTTTTGGCCATGGCGACCAATGTAGAAGAAGAAAAAAACCAACAGTATGGACTTCCCAAGAGAAAAGAATTGGAGATTGACAAGCTCTTTCGAGCGGTGGTGAAGTTGGAGGGCAGCGACCTGCATTTGAAGGTGGATCGGCCGCCGCATGTGCGGGTGGCGGGCTCGCTTCGGCCCTTAAACCGGGGACCGATTGACGCCGAGGAAATGCAGCGGTTGATCTTTCCGATGTTCGACGTTGATCCTCGGCTTCGGGAGCGGCGGTGGCGGATTTTCAACGAAGACGGCGGAGTCGATTTCGCCCATACGATCGAAGTGGACGGCAAGACGTGGCGGTTCCGGGTCAATGTGTTTCAGCAGATGGGCCAGGTGGGGTTGGTCGCCCGCCGGGTGAACAACTGGATTCCTAATTTCGCCGACTTGCATCTGCCGCCAGTCCTGGAAGAATTGTGTAAATATGACCAGGGAATGATCCTGCTGGCTGGGGTAACCGGTTCGGGCAAAAGCACCACGATTGCCTCGATGCTCGACTGGATCAATCATAACTATCGAGGCCATATCTTGACGCTGGAAGACCCGATCGAGTTTACCTTTACCGAAGACAAATGTATCATCAATCAGCGGGAGATCGGCCAAGATGTGAAAGACTTTATGATCGGGATGAAACATGCCGTCCGTGAGGACCCGGACGTGATGCTGGTGGGAGAAATGCGGGATCGGGAAACATTCGAGACGGCCATTCAAGCGGCGGAAACCGGCCACTTGGTTTTCGGCACCATCCATGCCTCCAGCGCCCCGAGCACCATCGGACGTATCTTGGACCTGTTCCCCGAGGCGATGCACCAAGCCATCCGCAGTGCCTTGGCCTTCAACATGAAGGCCATCATTGCCCAAAAGCTCCTGCCCTCGATCAAGCCGGGGGTGCAGCGGGTGCCCACCGTGGAAATCATGATCTTTACTCCGATGATCAAAAAACTGATCCTGGAATCCCAAGACGAGAAACTGGCCGACGCCATCCGCATCGGCGCCAAAGAAGGAATGCAAGATTTCACCATGAGTTTGAAGGATTTGGTGGAGAGGGAATTGGTGGATCGGCAGGTGGCCTTTGAAGTCGCCCCTAACCCCGAAGCCCTCAAGATGGCCTTAAAAGGGATCGAAGTCAAAGAACCGGGTATTTTGTAGTCGCCGCAGGAGAACGTCCGAAAACAAGCGTCCTCTGTGCGGTGGGGTCGTTTTTCACTCTTGGCGGGAGATAATGAATATATTTTTACTATATTCCTCTTTGCCCGCCGAGCGAAATAGCCCGAAGGGTACAAGACAGAAAATCGAGGGTTTCCCCTGGAATAATGAAAAAATGTGCCTGTGTATAAAATGGAGTTTTTCAGAAAAAGAAGCCGTCTTCCCCAATAGGGATTATCTAGGGTGGGACGCCGAATTCCTGGTAACGTTATTTCCCCCATAATGTGGTGAGAGTTCCTCGATGCGACGGAATCTGGCTGCGTGGATCGGTTGGATAGGAATCGGGATGTGGATTTTCCTATGGGCGGGGCCGGTGTGGGCCCAGTCGGCCATGCCGGAATATACATTTCGCCCTGGTTGGTCTGGGCCGGGCTATTATCTCAGTTGGCCCAAAATCGCCGCTTGTTGGTTGTTGTTTCTCTGTTGGGTGGCCACCACCGATTGGGTCAACCGCGATCTGCAAGAGAAAAAGCTGGATTATTTTCTTTGGAATCCGATCGTTTCCGGCACTTTTTTCGGAGCGATGGTGCTCGTCTGGTTGGGAATTCCGTATTTTTGGCTGGCGTTTGGGTTATTGTTGGTAGCCTATGTGGGGCCGCTGACGGCATACATCCTTTATCGGAATCGGCGGGTGCCAGTGGATGAACGGGTTCTTACGCCGGACCATTTGCGATATTGGTTTGCCCAGCGTTTAAGAATGTTTGGGGTGAAAGTGGAGGCGGAGAAAAAAGCGGCTTATGAAAAAGGACCTCCTCTGTTATTAGAAAGCCGTGGGGGGCCCAATCCCCAGGCGGCCCAAGCCCGGATGATAGCGGCTCGGCAGAAACCCGGGTTCAATATTGCTCGTCGGATTTTGGCCGAGGCCGTGGACCGCCGGGCTACTGCCCTGTTGCTGGACTTCACCCAGCAAGGCGTAGCCGTCAAACATCAGATCGACACGGTCTGGCATCCAGCCGATCCCTTGAGCCGTGAAGACGGCGACCCCGCCCTGGAAGCCCTGAAAATCCTCTGCGGCTTGAATCCAGCAGATCGACAAGGTAAACAAGAAGGCCAGTTCCAGGCCAGATATAAGGAGCAGCTTTATCCCGGGACATTTCTCAGCCAAGGCGTCCCTACAGGAGAACGGGTGATCCTGCAACTGGAGGCGAAGACCATCCGTTTCAAAACCTTGGCCGAACTTGGTATGCGCGACAAAATGCAGGAAGCCATCCAAGAGGTGATGAACCGGCCCAAGGGATTGGTGTTTCTGTCGGCCATGCCCAGCGGCGGACTTCGCACCACGACCGAAGTGCTGCTGAAAAATCAGGATCGGTTCCTTCGGGAGTTTCTGGCCGTTGAGGATGTCCAGCATCGGTACGACGAGATCGAAAACATCCCCGTCCATACCTACGATTCCGCCAAAGGCGAGACCCCGGCCAGTATTTTAGTCAAAGTCTTCCGTCTCTATCCGAACGTCTTAGTGGTTCGGGATTTGGTCAACGGCGAAACGGTCCAAATGCTTTGCGACAATATACGCCGGGAAGATCGCCTTGTGGTAGCCACCATGCGGGCGAAAGATTGTGCCGAAGCGCTTTTACGGGTGTTGGCGCTCAAGGCCCCGCCGGAAGATTTTGCCGCCTGTGTAACCGGGGTCTTGAACCAGCGGTTGATCCGTAAACTTTGCGAAAAGTGTAAGCAGGCGTATCAGCCCACGCCGCAGGTACTCCAACAGCTTGGTTTTCCTGCGGGAAAAGTATTGACGTTTTATCGGCCTCCGCAGCCGACCCCAGAGCAGCCGACCATCGAACCGTGTGAAACCTGTGGAGGCCTCGGCTATTATGGGGTAACCGGCCTGTTCGAGTGGTGGACCATCGACGATGGCATTCGGAAAGTGCTCGCCAACACCCCCAAATTGGATCTATTGCGCAAAGCCGCCCAAAAAGCCGGCATGCGCACCATGCAGGAAGAAGGTCTGCTCCTGGTAGCCAAAGGAGTTACTTCCTTGCAGGAATTATCGCGGGTGATGAAACTTTAACGCCCTGAAAGACAGAAAAAATACCCAACAAGAATGGAGAAAAAGCGTTTCTGGAGATTCCCCCCCAAGAAAAAAGGATTCGTATGAAACGAGTGGTTTTCCGAGTGGTGATCGGTCTGATCGGGGTGGTTGAGTTAGGAACTCCGATGGCGGTCCTGGCCCAAGAGGCGCCGGTTTTGCTGGCCGTAAACGGCGGCTCGAAGATCATCCCCGCCCCGGCGGCAGCAGGGGAAAAGAGCGGCTATGCGGTGGTGCTGCCGCTGTTGATGCTGGCGATTTTGGCGGCCTGCGCTGGTACGCTTTATCCGGAAGGTTTATGGAGCAATGCGGTTCGGCTGGTCAATGTCATTTTTGCCGCCCTGTTGGCCGTCAATTTTTGGGAGCCGTTGGCCCGTTTCGCCGAAGAGCAAGCGCCGACCTTCACCTTCTTCTGGGATTTTTTGTGTCTATGGGGGCTTTTTTGTGTGTTTTTAGTCGTGTTTCGGCTTTTGACCGATTTTATTTCCCGGGTCAAACTGCGGTTTCGGAAAATTGTGGATCAAATCGGCAGTGCTTTTTTTGCCGCCTGGGTGGGCTATGTGATGGTCTGTTTTACCATGTTCAGCTTACATACGGCGCCGTTGGCGGAGCGGTTTATGGGCGGCGGATTTCAGCCGGGGGAAAACAATTTCTTCTTTTTGGCCCCGGATTTGCAGTGGGCCGGGTTTGTCCAAAAAATGTCCCAGGGCCCCTTCTGCCGCACTTTGGCAGAGGATGAACTCAGCCGATATGGCCCCGCAGAAAAAGAATCCGAAAAACAACTGGCCGTCTTTGACCGACAAGGCGATTTTGTGCCGAAATATGCGGCCCGTCGCCGTTGGTTAGAGCAGTACGTCGAACAACATGGGACTGCTCGCATGATGGAATCCGATGTCATTGCTCGATAACTTTTGACTCGAAGAGATGTTCCTATGAGTGCATCGGAACGTCCTGTTTCTTATCTCTCTAGCGACGCCCAAGAGGAGGCTTTGGTTCGGTATCGGCGGCCGAGCGTGTTGGCCATCGCCGGACTGGTCCTAGGCCTTTTGTCGTTTACTGCCCTGTACGAAGAGTGGCTTTATGGATTGGCCCTGGCGGGGTTGGGGTGCAGTCTGGCCGCCTTACGAGCCTTGGCCAAGGATAAAAATCTTCTGGGGCATAAAGCGGCCTGGGCTGGGCTTGTGCTTTCGTGGTTTTGGATTGCCGCTGCACCGGCCCATTGGCTCTTGATGCGTCATCTGTTGCGCAAGGAAGCCCAGCAAGTAGCCCAATTATGGTTCGATCTGCTCCGCCGAGGTGAACCCCACAAAGCCTATCAACTGACCCTCCATCCCCAATCCCGCCATCCTCTGGACGAAAGTCTTTGGGATTATTATCGCCAGAATCCGCGGCAACATGCCCTGTTGTGGGAATATGTGGGCAACGGCCAGCCGCGGCCTTTCCAGTCCGAAGGCCCCCACCTGGTTCGCACCCTCTTGGCCCTGGGCGAAAAAGCGGAAATCCATTATGTCGGCGCCGAAGGGCAACGACGCCAGGATAGCAGCGACGAAGTCCTCCTGGTCTATGCCGTGGGGTTTCCGCTTCGGGGTCAAAAAACCACTTTCTTTGTTGGGCTGGATATGAAGCGGCATCTGCTCCAAGCGAATCAGAAGGCCTCCTGGCAAATCGTGCATGCGAAGGGCGGAATTTCCCCACGCATTTTGGAAGCAGGCCGTTGATAGCTTCTGTTGGTTCGGCCGTCTTTCGGGCTGTTGGGTAAACCTCCCCACTTCCCAGATTCAACGGTTCTCCTTATCGTCAAACTTTTTGTACCGATTGGCCCATCCCGAAAGGGTCCCTTATCGACCTTCCCGATTTCCGCAGGAAGCCTGACCATGACCAACACCCTGTATCTACCCGAATTACGCCAAATGTTGGCCGAGAACAATGTGGCCGAGATGGAGGAGTTCTGCACGGCCCTGCATCCGGCCCGAACCGCCGAATTCATGGAAGGCCTCGATCCTCAAGAATCGTGGGCCATTCTCCAACATACGGATCCGCATCGGCGGATGGAAATCTTCAGCTATTTCGATCGAGACAAACAGAAAACCATTATCGAAACCATCGACCGCAAAGAGGCTGCCGAACTGATCAGCCTGCTGCCCCCGGACGACCGTGTAGATATCCTCAAAGAGGTCGATCCGGCGGTCATGGCCGAACTGCTCCCCTTGGTCGCCCCAGAACATCGGCGGGACATCTTGCGCCTGACAGCCTATCCGGAAAACACCGCAGGCGCCCGCATGACCACCAACTACGCTCGGGTGCTCGACTCGGTGAGTGTCCGGCAGGCCCTAGACGAAATCATCCGACAGGCCGAAAAACTAGAAACAATTTATTATATCTACGTCGTGGATGAACAGGAACATTTAGTCGGCGTGGTCTCTGCGCGGGATTTGGTCTCTGCACTGGCCAAGCCCGACTTGCCCGTCCGAGAAATCATGGAAACCGAACTGATCACCGTATTGGTCTCCGAAGACCAGGAAGAAGTGGCCCGCAAAGTGGCCGATTTTGACTTGCTGGCTATCCCGGTGGTCGATGAAGAGCGGCATCTGTTGGGGATCATCACCCACGACGACGTGATCGATACCTTCCTGGAAGAAGCCACCGAAGACGCCCACCGAATGGCCGGTATTACCCCGATGGTGGATAACTTCCTGGAAATGCCCTTCGTTACCGTGTGGCGGAAACGGGCCGGTTGGCTCTCGATGCTTTTCGTGGCCGAACTATTCACGTTCACCGCTCTTGCCCATTTTGAACAAGCTATTCAAGCCGTCGTCGCTTTGGCCCTGTTTGTGCCCCTGTGTATTTCCACCGGCGGGAACTCCGGTTCTCAGGCAGCCACCCTAGTTACCCGGGCTCTGGCCGTCGGCCAGGTAACCACCCGGGATTGGTGGCGCGTCTTACGACACGAACTTCTCATGGGCATCGCTTTGGGGTGCACGTTGGGGCTGATCGGCTTTCTGCGAGCCGCCCTAACCCCTCAAACCGTCCTCGGAGCAGTCAACCATTGGACCTTGGCCTTTGTCATTGCCCAAAGCGTCGCCTGCATCTGCTTGTGGGGCACCTTGATCGGTTCCATGCTTCCGCTGATTTTCAAACGCCTCGGCTTCGATCCAGGGTTTGCTTCCAGTCCCTTCGTAGCGACGTTTGTCGATGTGACAGGGATTATCCTCTATTTCAATATCGCCCATCTCTGGCTGCCTCTGGGATAAGGCCGGCGGCTCTCTTTCTGCACGACCTCTTCGGAAGACCCAAAACTCCTCCACAGCCTGGCTGCCCACAAAACGCCTCCCCATCCAACCAGTCAAACAGGGGCCTTCGGGCAATGAACCGGTACCTTGGGGATAAAAGCAAAAAGGTAACATTTTAGCCGAATGGAGGGGCGCGATGTGTCATTCCTGCGTAAGCAGGAATCCAGATGTCTTCCCACAGTGGCGGGAACTTGGGCAATAGGGAGTTCTCTTACGTTCTAGATTCCCGCTTGCGCGGGAATGACACACGGGATTTAGCCCGCCAGGGGAGAGGCGGGTTACTTCATTCGGCTAAAATGTTACCCAAAAGCAGGCCGCTGGAATTCTCCTTCTCCATGCGGTGGAATGACGTAGAGTTATTCAGAGACCCCAAAGAAAAAAGTTGGGGATACTTAAGAAAACGGGCAATTCTCAGAATTTCCAGCAATTTGGATACTCTCCAGAAAATCGTTAAACTTCGGACTTTCCGAAAATCCTTCCCATGGAGCTAGGACTGGAATGGATGTTTTTTTCTGGATTTTGATAGGCCTTGGGATTCTTACTTCCATAGCAGTGGGAATAGCACTAGGCATTTGGTGGGGCCGACGGAGGGCGGGCTGTCCCAGTCCTGCTGTTTGGCCAACCGCCCAGGCCCGCCAATTGGCCCAACTGGCCCAAGCCCTCTCCGGCCTGGTCCATTCCGTGGCGGAGGATGTCGATCAGCATCAGACGCAGATCAAGCAAGCCAACGCCGGGCTTCGCTCTCTGACGGCCGACGCCCCCCTTCCGCCCGAGCAACAGCCATCGGCCTGGGCCGCCCTGGTACTGCGAACCGTGGCCGAGATCGTCCAGGTGAACGAACGCCTCCAACATCGGCTCCAACAGGCCGAGCAAAAACTCCACGAACAGTCCCAGCAGATTCAAAATCACATGGCCGAGGCACGCACCGACCCACTCACC